>Ga0066831_10000121_pt1 | contig 16365 bp, 17 predicted proteins | sample ETNtaG_FD_66436 | JGI IMG/M metagenome (GOLD analysis project Ga0066831, IMG submission 66436) | Marine microbial and viral communities from oxygen minimum zone, Eastern Pacific Ocean - ETNP201306PF49B | ecosystem: Environmental > Aquatic > Marine > Oceanic | place: Pacific Ocean: Eastern... | reverse complement strand
ATGCATCTAATTCATTAATTATAATATCAATATTATCAGTTCCAATTCCTGTTGATATCGCACTGATGCGTTTATCATTGAGGATGCCAGTGTGTGTAATAAACTCTCTATTTTGAATTTGACACTCAATTTCATCAAATTTACTAGATATTAGCTCTACTCTTTCAGGGTCTCCCACCAGTAGGATATCATCTGCGATTTCTTCTTTTGATAAGTTTAGGTGATAGATTTTTTTCTCTGGAGTAAGGATTAATTCTGTTTCAGCTATTTTTTTCATATAAATATGTAATTTTGCATTGTCAAACATAGTAAAATATATCTTATGTCAGCTAGCAAAATATTAGTTCCTATAGGTTTTTCTGAGCAATCAATGGTTGCTCTTGGTCAAGCTTTTAATATAGCAAAAATCAAGAAATCAGGGATCGTCTTACTTTCAGTTATTAAGGAGCAAAGTGTTATGCAGACATTATTTGCCGATGATAATTCAGATGAATTAAAAGCTAAGGTTAAAGAGAAGTTAGATGCTATGGCACTAGAGTATTCCGAAAAATATGGTATCAATGTTGATACTATGGTTTCGAAGGGAAAGATCTATCAGCAGATTAATGGAGTCTCTGAAATGATATCTGCCGATTTAATTATTATGGGAACAAATGGATCACAAGGGAGATCTAGTAAAGTTATCGGATCTAATGCCGAGAAAGTGGTTAGGCTGTCAAAGTGCCCGGTAATTACTATTAAAGGAAAATGCCATATGCAAGGGTGTGAAAATATTATTTTACCAATAGATATAGAAAAAGAAACAAAGCAAAAAGTAACTTATGCACTAGAGTATGCTAGATATTGGGATGCAACTATACGTGTGGTATCTGTTGTTTTGAGGGATAACCAAGAGATTAGAGGGAGATTAACTAAGAATATCAATCAAGTAAAAGAATTTATTGTTAAGGCAGGGGTTAAGTGTACTGCAGAATTGATTGAGGGGGAGAAGAAACAAACCTTAGGTGATTTTGTTTTTGAGTATGAGAAACAGTTTGAATCCGATTTAATCATGATAATGACCAAAAAGGAAGAACTGTCATTATCAAATAATATAAGTGATACAGCTAGGTATATTATTAATAATTCTGAGATCCCTGTGATGAGTATAAGACCAAAAGAGTCTAAGTATATCACAGGTCCTACAATTGCTTTTTAATGAATTATCTTCAGCAGCTACATGATCTGTGTGTTGGAGAGGACGTGTCTATTGCTACTGCTGAGAGTTGTACGGCAGGGCTTCTGGCTGCAAGAATTACTTCTATTGCAGGGGCCTCTTCTTTTTTTAAGGGTGGAATAATAGCATATCAGAATGATATTAAGATTAATGTCTTAGATGTTTCTCAATCAGTTATAGAAGAAAAGACAGCAGTATGTTCAGAGGTTTCTGAGCAGATGGCCGTGGGCGTTAGGGATAAATTGTCAGCTGATTTTTCCATTGCAACAACTGGTTATGCTGGTCCAACAGGAGGAACCGAGTTAAATCCTTTGGGGACTATTTTTATAGCTGTTTCTTCTAAAGAAAAAACTATTTCAAGGCGCTTTGTATTTACAGGAGATAGAGAGAGTGTTGTTAATCAGGTAATTATTCATGGGATTGATTTCCTTCTGGAAGAATTAAAAAATTAGAGATAAATGTTAATATATTTATATTAGATTGTATATTTGCATCCCAAAATTAAGAAGATATGTCAAGGATTTGTCAAATAACAGGAAAGAAGGTAATGGTAGGCAATAATGTTTCTCATGCTATGAATAAGAATAAAAGAAAGTTTTATCCTAATCTGCAAACAAAAAAGTTTTTTGTTCCTGAGACTGGAGAAACTGTAGTCTTAAAAGTTTCTGCAAATGCAATTAGAACAATTGATAAAAACGGGATTGCTTCTGTTTTAGCTAAAGCAAAAGCTAATGGTAATATTCTTGTTTAATTCTAAAAATAGATATTTATTTATAAAAGTTGCTATCTTTGATGGCAACTTTTTTATTTAATAATTAGATAATCTAAAAATGATAAATACATATAAAATATTTGCTATTATATTAATGAGTATGATGATTGCAATTTCTTCTTGCAAAAAAGAAGTAGATGGTTGTACAGATTCTTCTGCTATGAACTATCTATCTGATGCTACATCTGATGATGGTAGTTGTATTTTCGCTTACAATATAGCCCAAGGAGTTTGGAATATTACGCCTAATTGTGAAGAATATACAATACCAGTAATTGGCACCACAATATCTTTAAATGATCAGTTGCCTGAGACTATTGATGTTCAGGGAGCGGGTAATAATTTGTTATATATAGAGATTGGGGAAACACAGGTAAATGGCACTATTGATAATGATGGTAATATCACAGTTCCTAAACAAACAGTATCTCTTGATATGGGTTTTGGTCCGATGGATATTGATGTTGAAGGAAATGGTTTAATAAATACATCAAGTACTGGCAGTATGGATCTAATATATTCTTTTGAGATTGAAGCAATTCCAGGATTTCCAATTTCAGAATCATTAGATTGCTCTATACTATTAGATAAATAGTATCACCTTATAGCTTTTAAAATGGGAAGGTTATATGTATTATTATTAGTATTAAATTCAGCATCTTCTTTTTCTCAAGAATACACTAGGAAAGATTCTTTAAGAGGTAATCTTACGGACATTAGAACCTGTTATGATGTTACATTCTATGACCTAAATGTTGTAATTGATGATCAGGAAAAATCCATTGAACGATCAACTAACACAATACATTTTAAGGCACTATCAGATTTTAATTGTATTCAGATTGATTTAGCTGCTAATATGGAAATCATGGCTATAGAGTTTGAAGGGGAAGAAATAAAGTTTCTAAGAGAGTTTGATGCAGTGTATATTTATTTTCATCGTGAGATAAAGAATGGAGAGCAAGCTAATATAAAAGTTTGGTATGGTGGTTATCCTAGGGAGGCAATTAATCCACCATGGGATGGTGGTTTTTCTTGGGAAAAGGATTCAAATGATAATCCATGGATTGGAGTGTCTTGTCAGGGTTTAGGAGCCAGTGTGTGGTGGCCTTGCAAGGATCATCAATCGGATGAGCCAGATAGTATGCGAATAAAGGTTACAGCTCGTTATCCATTAAAAATCATATCTAATGGTGATTTAAGGAGTGATACGTCCGTCTGGAATCAGTATTTTAATTGCTGGATGAATGTGAGTGAATGGTTTGTTTCATATCCTATTAATAATTATAATGTAACCCTAAATATTGGAGATTATATTGATTTCTCAGATCAATATATTTCTGATAATGACACTCTAAGGCTTGATTACTATGTGTTAAGTGATAATATAGAGAAAGCTAGAAAACATTTTGAGCAGGTAAAACCAATGATGGAATGTTTTGAGAATTATTTTGGTGCTTACCCATTTTGGAATGATGGTTATGCTTTGGTTGAAACTCCATATCTAGGAATGGAGCATCAATCAGCAATAGCATATGGTAATGATTTTTTACCTGGATATTATGGTAATATTTCTCATATTGATGGTCTTGATTTTGATTTTATCATTGTACATGAGTCTGGACATGAGTGGTGGGGAAATTCTATTACAACTAATGATATAGCTGACATGTGGGTGCATGAGGGGTTTTGCACTTATGCGGAAGTCCTTTATGTGGAGTGTATGTATGGATATAAAGCTATGTTAAGTTATGTAAATAATCAGAAGAGGAGTGTAAGAAACGACAAACCAGTCTTAGGCCCCTATCATGTAAATAGAGCAGGGAGTTCTGATATGTATTTTAAAGGATCTTTAATGTTACACACTCTAAGGACTCTAATCGAAAACGATCAGCTTTGGTTTGAAATTATTATGGGAATTTCTACTTATTTTCAATATCAGGTTATTGACACTCAGGATATAATTGACTACATAAACAAAAGAACAAATAAAGATTTTTCTTATCTTTTTAATCAGTTTCTTAAGAATAAGGATATTCCTGAGTTTGAGTATAATTTAGAAAAAGAAGGTAGAAATACCACCTTGGTTTGTAAGTGGAACGCAATTGATAATTTTGAAATGCCATTATTGATTAATACAGGAAAAGATGATTTCTGGATTTATCCCACTAATGAGTTCAAAGAAATAAATTTAGGTCATTTTGACAGGGGTGCTTTTCAGATAAGAAGTGACCTCTTCTTAATAGATATTAAAAAGCAATAAATGTTATATAATTTTAAATTTTTTAACTAAATTTGCAGCCCAACAAATTATTAGAAGATGGCAAAGAAAGGAAATAGGATTCAGGTTATTTTAGAGTGTACTGAACACAAATCAAGTGGTTTAGCAGGAACATCCCGTTATATTACAACTAAAAATAAGAAGAACACTCCAGATAGGATTGAGTTAAAAAAATTTAATCCTATTATGAAAAAAATGACTCTTCATAAAGAAATAAAATAAAATAAAATGGCAAAGAAGACAGTAGCATCATTACAGAAAAAAGGAGCTAAAGCTTTCACAAAGGCTGTGAAACTGGTTAAATCAAATACTGGATCTTATTCTTTTAAGGCTGAGATTGTTCCAAAGGATAAGGTGAAGGAATTTTTTGGAAAAAAATAACATTTGGTTATATATTAGATTATAAGCTTCTTTCAAAGACAGAAAGAGGCTTTTTTATTTATAAAACATACTAATTTATGGGGCTATTTGATAAGGTAAAGGGTTTTTTTAAATCAAAAGAGGATAAGAAAGAAGAAGGGTTATCTGAGAAAGATGTTGCGCGAAAAGAAAAGAAATCTGTATTAGAAGCAGAATCTGTTGTAGAACCTATCGAAGAAGCTGACACGGAATCTGAGCCAGAACCTGAACCTGAGCCAGAACCTAAGCCAGAATCTGAGCCAGAGCCAGAACCTAAGCCAGAACCTAAGCCAGAACCTGAACCTGAGCCAGAGCCAGAACCTGAGCCAGAACCTGAGCCAGAACCTGAGCCTGAGCCAGAGCCAGAACCTGAGCCTGAGCCAGAGCCAGAGCCAGAACCTGAGCCTGAGCCTGAGCCAGAGCCAGAACCTGAGCCTGAGCCAGAGCCAGAACCTGAGCCTGAGCCTGAGCCAGAGCCAGAAACAGAACCTGAGCCAGAGGTTAAAATAGAGTTAAAGACTAAGAAAGAAAGGCTTGATGCAGGTCTTAGAAAAACTAAAGAAAGTTTCTTTGGTAGATTAGCAAGAACTGTTGCAGGTAAATCAACTATTGATGAGTCAGCTCTTGATGAAATAGAAGAAGCTTTGATTAGCTCCGATATAGGTGTGGAAACTACTATAAGAATTATTGAGAAACTAGAGGAGAGGGTTGAAAGAGATAAATACATCAATACTTCAGAATTGAATAATTTCTTAGCAGAAGAAATATCATTATTAATGCAAGATTCTTATGATGAAATTCCTGATATTGATGAGCCTTATGTTATCATGATAGTTGGAGTAAATGGTGTAGGTAAAACAACTACTATTGGTAAATTAGCACATCAATTTAAACAACAAGGAAAGAAGGTGGTTTTAGGAGCAGCAGACACTTTCAGAGCGGCTGCAGTTGATCAGTTGGTCATATGGGCTGAAAGGGTTGGAGTGGATATTATCAAACAAGATATGGGATCTGATCCTGCATCAGTAGCTTTTGACACGATACAATCTGCAAAAGCAAGTGGTGCAGATGTTGTGATAATTGATACTGCAGGAAGATTGCATAACAATGTGAATTTGATGCGTGAATTAGCTAAGATTAGAAGTGTAATGGGAAAGGTAATTCTTGAAGCTCCCCATGATGTTATGTTAGTTTTGGATGCTTCGACTGGGCAAAATGCAATAGAACAAGCGAAACAATTTACATCTGCTACAGAGGTGGATTCAATAGCATTAACTAAGTTAGATGGTACAGCAAAAGGTGGTGTTGTAATTGGAATTTCTGATCAATTCAAAATCCCTGTTCGTTATATTGGAGTAGGTGAAGGAGTTAATGATTTACAAAAATTTAATAAAGAGGAATTTGTAGAATCACTTTTTAACTAATGCGCACAAAATCACTCAGAAAGAATAAAATAAATATCATAACTTTGGGTTGCTCAAAGAATGTGTATGATTCTGAGGTTTTGATGGGGCAGCTTTTAGCAAATAAGATTTCTGTTGATCATGAGTCAGAGAAAGAGGATGCTAATATTGTTGTTGTGAACACATGTGGTTTTATTGATAATGCCAAAGAAGAGTCGATAAATGCAATATTAGAGCAAGCTCAAAGGAAAGAATCTGGTGAAATTGATAGATTATATGTTACTGGATGTCTATCTGAAAGATATAAGCCTGATTTGGAAAAAGATATACCAGATGTGGATCAATATTTTGGGACCACAGATTTGCCAAAATTACTAAAAGTATTAGATGCTGACTATAAACATGAATTATTAGGAGAAAGATTAACTACTACACCTAATCATTATGCTTATTTAAAGATTTCAGAAGGGTGTGATAGACCTTGTTCATTTTGCGCTATTCCATTAATGAGAGGTAAGCATAGATCAACACCTATTGAGCAGTTGGTGAAAGAAGCGGAATATCTAACTAAAAATGGTATAAAGGAACTAATACTTATTGCCCAGGATCTAACTTTTTATGGTTTAGACATCTATAAAGAAAGAAGGTTGGCAGATCTATTAACTCAGTTGTCAAAAGTAGAGGGAGTGGAGTGGATTCGGCTACATTATGCTTTTCCAACAGGATTTCCAGAGGATGTATTAGATGTTATAAGGACTAATAATAAGATTTGTAATTATATTGATATCCCTTTACAGCATATCAATGATGATCTTTTGAAATCAATGAAAAGAGGTGCTTCTCGTGAGAAAATAGACGCTCTACTAGAGAGTTTTAGGGTCAAAGTTCCTGGTATCGCTATTAGAACTACTCTAATAGTTGGATACCCAGGAGAAACTAATGAAAGATTTCAAGAGTTAATACAATGGGTGCAGGATACTAAGTTTGATAGGTTAGGTGTATTTACTTATTCACATGAAGAAAACACTTTAGCTTATAATCTAGAGGATGACGTCCCAGATAAAATAAAGAAGGCAAGAGCAGAGGAGATCATGGATTTGCAAACGCATATTTCTTGGGAGTTAAATCAAGACAAGATAGGTAGGGTTTTTAAAGTGTTATTTGATCGTAAGGAAGGAGATTACTTTATTGGGCGTACTGAGTTTGATTCTCCTGATGTGGATAATGAGGTTTTAGTGAGAGCAGAAGATACTTACATTAGAATTGGTGATTTTGCGAATGTAAAGATAGAAAAGATAGATCATTTTGATTTGTATGGCGTGGTAGTTGATTAGTCAATGAAATGATTACTTTTGTACTATATAAAAAGAAAATAAATGTTTGAAAATTTATCAGAAAAACTAGAGAAGGCTTTTAAAGTACTTAAAGGTCAAGGAACCATCTCTGAAATAAATGTTGCTCAAACAATGAAAGAAATTAGAAGAGCGCTTCTTTCAGCTGATGTTGATTTTAAGACTGCAAAATCATTTACTGCAAATGTTAAGGAGAAAGCCTTGGGACAGAAAGTACTAACAGCTATTGATCCGGGGCAATTACTTGCTAAAATAATGAAAGACGAGCTAGCTTCACTTATGGGTAGTGAGCATTCAGAGCTTAATCTTTCTGGGGGTCTAACAGTGATCTTAATTGCTGGGTTACAGGGTAGTGGTAAAACTACTTTCTCAGCTAAATTAGCTTTACATCTTAAAAGTAAGAAGAACAAGCGTCCATTATTAGTTGCTTGTGATGTTTATCGTCCTGCTGCTATTGATCAGCTTGGTGTTTTAGCTGAGCAGGTCGCTGTTGATATATATCAGGATAGAGAAAGTCAAGACCCTGTTGAGATTGCAAAGAATGCTATAAAACATGCTAAAACAAGAGGGCAGAATGTAGTTATTATAGATACAGCTGGGCGTTTAGCAGTTGACGAGCAGATGATGAAAGAGATTGTAAATATTAAGAATGAGACCAATCCCAATGAGATATTATTTGTTGTTGATGCAATGACTGGCCAGGATGCTGTAAATACTGCTAAAACCTTTAATGATAAGCTAGATTTTGATGGGGTTGTACTTACAAAGTTAGATGGTGATACTAGAGGTGGAGCGGCACTAACGATTCGTTCAGTGGTTAGCAAACCAATTAAGTTTATTGGGACCTCTGAGAAGATGGATGGTCTAGATGTTTTTCATCCTGATAGGATGGCTAGCCGAATTTTAGGGATGGGAGATGTTATTTCATTAGTAGAGCGTGCTCAGCAACAGTTTGATGAGGAAGAAGCCAGGAAGGTGCAGAAAAAAATTGCTAAGAATCAATTTGGGTTTGATGATTTTTTGAAGCAAATTCAGCAAGTTAAAAAGATGGGAAACATGAAAGATTTGGTTGGGATGATTCCTGGAGTGGGTAAAGCTATGAAAGATGTTGATATTGATGATGATGCTTTTAAGGGAATCGAGTCAATTATTTATTCTATGACAGAACATGAGAGAAAGAATCCAAATGTATTAAATGGTAGTAGGAAGAAACGAATTGCTGAAGGTAGTGGAACATCAGTAGTAGAGGTAAATCAACTTATAAAGCAATTTAATCAGATGGGTAAAATGATGAAGATGATGCAAGGAGGGGGGGGTAAACAGATGATGCAAATGATGCAAGGAAAGGGTGGAATACCAAGGGTATAAATAGCTATGATTTTATTAGACGGGAGAAAAACAGCTAATGATATAAAAGAAGAGATAGCAGTTGAGGTGTCTTCTTTAATTGCTGCTGGTAGTAAGAAGCCACATTTAGCAGCTATTTTAGTAGGAACTGATGGCGCAAGCGAAACATATGTGAGTGCAAAAGTAAGGGCATGTAAGGAGGTTGGTTTTAGGTCTACCTTAGTTCGTCTAGACAATAAGGTATTAGAGTCAGATTTATTATCTGAGATAGAGGAAATAAATAATAATAAAGATATAGATGGTCTAATTGTACAATTGCCATTGCCTGATCATATTGATGAGATGAAAATTACACAGGCAATAGATCCAATAATAGATGTAGATGGTTTCCATCCTCAGAATATTGGTAGGATGGCCTTGAACTTACCTACTTATCTGCCTGCTACTCCTGCTGGCATCCTAGAACTCTTAGGAAGGTACAATGTTGAGACTGCAGGGAAACACTGTGTGGTTATTGGTAGAAGTCATATTGTGGGCTCTCCTATAAGTATTTTGATGGCAAGAAATAATAATCCAGGTAATTGTACAGTTACACTGACTCATAGTAGGACTCAAAATCTTAAGGATATAACCAAGACTGCTGATATTTTAATTGTTGCTCTTGGGAAATCAGAGTTTATCACTGCTGATATGGTAAAAGATGGAGTGTGTATCATTGATGTTGGCATTACAAGAGTAAGGTCAAATACAACAAAGAGTGGCTGGAAACTTCTGGGTGATGTTGCTTTTGAGGGAGTTAAGAACAAGTGTAGCTTTATTACTCCTGTTCCTGGAGGAGTAGGTCCAATGACTATTGCAATGTTATTGAGAAACACTTTAAAATCAGCAAAAAGAGCGGATTATTAAATTTTTATTATATTTGCGCCAGTTTTTGTAGGGTTGTTCCTACTAGTATTAATAAATTTTTAAAAACAATTATGGAAGGAAAAGTAAAATGGTTTAACGGAAGCAAAGGGTATGGTTTCATTGAAGGTTCAGATGGAACTGATTACTTTGCACATTTTCAAGAAATTCAGGTTGAAGGTTACAAAACCCTTAAAGAAGGGGCTGATGTAACATTTGAACCAGGAGATGGAGAAAAAGGACCAGTAGCTAAAAATATTGTAAACGCTTAATTAGCATTGTATAATATAGAAGGAAGCGAGCATTTTGCTCGCTTTTTTTATTTTTTATTTTTTATGTCTTCTTCAATTTCTTTTAGTTCATCTCTTAATCGTGCGGCCTCCATGAAATTAAGATTTTTAGCCATTCTTTCCATCTCTCTTTTTGTATATTTCGCCATCTTGTGTAATTGTTCTATAGATGAAGATCTAATAATTGATTGAGTATTTGGTGTAGTTGTCTTATATGGGTTTAGGTTTCTTGTAAGTTTGTTATTGCCTTTTTTAATTAGAGGCTGAGGTGTAATCCCTTTCTCACGATTGAAAGCTTTTTGTTTTTCTCTTCTTCTTTCAGTTTCCTCAATTGTTCTTCTCATAGATTCAGTTATATTATTAGCATACATAATTACGAGTCCATTAATATTTCTAGCTGCTCTTCCAGCAGTTTGGGTTAATGCTCTATCTGACCTTAGAAATCCTTCTTTATCTGCATCCATAATTGCAACAAGGCTTACCTCGGGTAGGTCTAACCCTTCTCTTAATAAGTTTACCCCAATTAACACATCAATAGCTCCTTCTTTGAGTTGATACAGGATCTCAACTCTTTCTAATGTATCAACATCAGAATGAATATATCTGCATTTAATATTAAATCTAGTAAGGTATTTGCTAAATTCTTCAGCCATTCTTTTTGTTAGCGTTACAACAAGTACTCTTTCTTTTATGTTTATTCTTAATCTTATCTCTTCTAGTAGATCATCGATTTGATTCTCACTTTCTCGAACTTCTATGATAGGATCTAGTAATCCTGTTGGACGGATAATTTGCTCAACAAATATTCCTGCTGATTTCTCTAACTCATAATCAGTAGGCGTTGCACTTACATAAATTGTTTGTTGGTTAATTAATTCAAATTCTTCAAATTTTAGAGGTCTATTGTCCATTGCTGCAGGTAGTCTAAACCCATGTTCTACAAGGTTATTTTTTCTTGACCTGTCTCCACCATACATAGCTTTTACTTGTGGTAGTGTAACATGGCTCTCGTCAATTACAGTTATGAAATTGTCAGGAAAGTAATCTAGTAGGCAGAAAGGCCTACTTCCTGGTTTCCTTCCGTCAAAATACCTGGAATAATTTTCTATTCCTGAACAATATCCAAGTTCTCTTATCATTTCAAGATCAAATTTAGTCCGTTCATCTAACCTCTTTGCTTCAGTCTCTAGTCCTATTTCCTGGAAATAATCAACTTGTTTCTTTAGATCATCTTGTATCTCAGATATTGAGCTATGAATTTTGTCTTTTGAGGCCACAAAGATATTAGCTGGGAAAATCCTTATTTCTTTTAAGGTATTGATTATTTTCCCACTACCTGGGTTAAAACTTTCTATTTCTTCAATCGTATTTCCAAGAAAATGAATTCGGTATGCTATCTCATTATGTGCAAGAAAGACATCTACAGTATCTCCTTTGACTCTAAAATTTCCTCTATCAAAATTGGAAGTGGTTCTACTGTAGAGTGCAGATACTAGTTTCCTAAGAAATTGATCTCTACTGATGATATCTCCTTCGTTCAGATCAATTATGCCACTGTGAAAGTCTGCAGGGTTCCCAATCCCGTAAATACAGCTAACGGATGAGATAACAATTATATCTTTCCTTCCTGATAGGAGAGTAGATGTAGTCTTTAATCTATATTTCTCTATCTCCTCATTTATAGATAAGTCTTTTTCAATATAAGTTCCTGAGCTTGGTATGTATGCTTCTGGTTGATAATAGTCATAATAAGAAACAAAATATTCTACAGCATTCTCAGGAAAGAAATGTTTAAATTCACTGAATAGTTGAGCTGCTAAGGTTTTATTATGGCTTAGAACTAATGTAGGGCGATTTACCTCTTGTATAACATTTGCGATAGTAAATGTTTTTCCTGATCCGGTTACTCCCAGTAGAGTCTGAGAATTTTCACCATCATTGAGACCTTCAACAAGTTGTTTTATTGCATTTGGTTGATCTCCAGTTGGGGAAAAATTAGATTGAAGTTTGAACCTCATCTATGCTTTATTTAGCATTTGTATTTTCTGTTGTAGATCTTTTATGTCAGATTTCGCATTATCTATTTGTTTTTGCGTCTGATCTAATAATGGCACTGTAGCTTTTCCATTGCCAAAGAATGATATATTATTTTCGTATTGAGCAATCACTTTCTCTAGAGTGTCTATTCTTTTTTTGAGAAGTTCTTGTTCCCTGTTAATTGCTCTACTATTTCCTTTAAGTGAACTTATTTTATTTTTATATTTTTCAGTTGCTAATGCTTTTTTGTCTAATCCTAGTTCCTCAAACTTTGAATTTAACAGATTAAGAAATTGAGTATTAATACTCTTCTTATCTTTAGGAGTCTGTTTTATATTGTCCCATCTCGAGTTAAATTCTTTAATTTTTTTAATGTTTTCTTTTGATTTAGATGATAATTTGAGTCCTTCAAGTTCTTTAATTAGCGCCTTTTTTTCTTTGTATGCTTCTGCTTCTTGTTTCTTTATCTCTTTATAATATTTTTTTCTATTATTAAAGAAAATATTACAAGCTTCTCTAAATCTTGTCCAGACCTCATTTGATTGCGTAGATGGAGAAAATTCAGAATTTCTCCATTCCTCCTGTAGTTTAATTAAGTTGTCTCCAGTTTTTTTCCAGTCAGTGCTATCTTGTAGTCTTTCGGCTTTTTCACAGATAGCTAGTTTCTCATTTAAGATTTGCTTCCTCTGTATCTTCTTTTGTTTGTAGAAATTATTCTTTGCACTGTAGAAATTATTTAGGACCTCTCTTAATTTTTCCCATGCAATCTTATTAGATTCTTTACTTAGTTTTCCTAATGCTTTCCACTTTTTTTCTAGTTCATGACATTTAGTAGTAGCTTCTTGCCACTGATTATGTGAGGTTTTCTCTTCAAATGTTATATCTTCAATCTCTTTGGCAATGATATTTTTTGAATCTAGTTTTATAGAGTTCTCTTTCTTTTTTTCAATAAAGTAGTCGTTTCTTCTTTTATTTATTTTTTTGCTTATCTCTTGAAACCTTTCCCAAAGAGGTTCTCTAAGCGTTCTTTCAACTGGCCCTACATTTTTCCAGTGCTCATGAAGCTCTTGCAAGTTATTGTGAGCTTTATTTATTGATCTTTCTTCTAGAAGTGCCTCTGCTTTTGCACAAATTATATTTTTTTCTTCTAGATTCCGTTTAAAGTCCAGATCTCTTAAATCATTGTTAATTTTGATAAAATCATAAAAAAGCTCAACATGGTGATGATATGATTGCCAGAGGTGATTATTCTCAGTAATAGGAACGTGCCCTGTCTCTCTCCATCTTGCTTGTAGTTCTCTAAATTTTTCGAATGTTATTTTTATGGATTCTTCTTCTTTTACCAGCGCATCAATATCTTCAATTATTGTTCTTTTTATCTTGAGATTTTCTTCTTCTTTTTTTTCCTTTCTTTTTCTAAACTCAGATTTAATCTTACGATAAATATCAAAAGCATTTTTAAATTTAACTTCTAGAGGATGTAACTTTTCTTTTGACTTTTCTTCTTTCTCTAACTCTTCAGTTCCTAGGTCTTCTTTCTTTTCTGTTTTAAGTTTTGTGTAGAAAATAGATTTTATTTCCTCAATCTCTTTTGATACAGAGTAGGGATTATGATTTTTAGATAGCAGACTAACTCTTGCAATTAGTTCATCCATTGATAGTATGTTGTTATCTATCTCTGGATCCTCTCCTGTAATAGTATTTAGAACATTTTCTTTAGTTGATATTTTTTCTATCTCGTCTTCCAACTTTTAGAATTTTTGATTGCAAATTTACTAATATTTAATGATTTAGAGGTTCCAGATTCTCCAGCTCTCCTCTGCCTGTATTTGGAGCATCTCTAGTCCATTTTTAGTTTGAGCATCCTTTGCTTTTCCGTAAGCTAAGAATTTAGTTTCATATGGGTTGTAGATTAAATCAAAAAGCAGATTGTCTTTGTTTAGGTATTCATAAGGGATTTTAGGGTATCCACTAATTTCAGGGAAGGTTCCTTGAGGTGTTGTATTAATTATAATAGTGTAATAACTAGTTGTTTCCCTCTTAATATCTAAATAATCGAATGCGGTATTTCTGTTTACAGTTTTATATTTAACCCCAAGTTTTGTTAAAGCATATTTTATAGCCCTTGCTGCACCCCCATCACCCAATATTAAGGCTTTGTCTCTACCCTCCAATAATGGTTGTATACTATATAGAAATCCGATGTAGTCAGTATTATATCCAATTAATTTGTCATTATTAAAACGGATTGTATTTACCGCGCCGATTATTTTTGCTTCTTTACTTATTTCATCTAAGAATGGAAGTATTGATTTTTTATATGGAATCGTAATATTAAGTCCGGCGAATTTGTGTTTTTTTATTAATCCTTTGAATTCTGAAATGTTTTCTAGCTCAAGATTAAGATATTCAGTGTTAGTTATTCCTTCTTTTAGGAATTTCTCTTTAAAATATTGTGCAGAAAAAGAATGTCTTAGACTGTTGCCTACAACTCCAAAGGTTCTCATTATTTATTTTTTGATGAATTCTCTAGCAAATACACGAGTAAGAATCCTGCTATCATTAGTATAATAGCAAATAGAGTATTACTATCTATCTCAGCTGGCAAATTCGAATTGTATGCTATTATCTTCACCTCATCATTTATCTTGATACTTTTCGTAATCTGCTTCCAAGGCCAGATAATATTTAAAGACCCTAGAATGAAGCCTGTTAATAATGCTAGTGTAGCATCTTTATATCTTGTTAATACCCAAGATAGAAGGTGGGAAAAACTTATTAGACCAAATACAGAACCAAGAAAAAAGATGCTTAATAGTGAGATGTTTAGTTCGGTTACTGCAGTTACCATCAAAAGCTTGTAGTTCCCTAGCAGTATTAATATATATGATCCAGATAACCCTGGCAGCATCATGCCACTTATCCCAATTATCCCACATATAAAGACAAAAAGTAGATTTGAGTTTTCTGTTGCTGGTTCCACAAAGCTTAAAGACATTGCTACTGTTGTTCCTAATATCAAAGCAATAGTAGATTTTACATTCCAATTTTGCACTCTCTTACCTACAAAAATAACTGAGGCCACAATAAGTCCAAAAAATAATGACCAGATTAATACCGGGTAATTAGCAAATAGATATTCAAATAAACTAGCTATAGTAAAGACACTAACAATACTTCCAGAGAAAATAGCAGTTAAGAAATACAAATTTGTGTGTTTAGCTAATTCTTTCATCTTGAAAGAAAATAAAAGCTCTAGGGCTTTCCTATCAAATGATCTTAAAGTATTAATCAGTTCTTCATATATGTTAGTAATTAATGCGATAGTGCCCCCAGAAACTCCAGGAATTACATTTGCTACCCCCATTCCTACTCCTTTAAGAAAAAGCATTAAGTATTTCTTCATTAATTAAGTTAAGAAGTTATTAAACGTATCACCTCTTAAACCAAGCCTTAGACACTCTAGAGGGATAACTTCATTAGGGCTTATATTTCCTAAATTGACATCAGCTCCGAATTTATTTATAAACCAGACTTGTTGATCTTTTTGAGGAGCCTCCCATAGGATGTCATTCTTGTTAATCTGCTTTGTAATATCATTAATAATCTCATGTTTTATGCCTCCATCATGATTAAAGACACCAGTGTTCCCTCCTTCTCTAGCTTCAGCAATTACTTTCCAGCTGCCAGCCGAAAGTTCATCTTGCATCCATTTCAGCCAGTTTTCACTACTAATCTCTACTGTAGTATCTTTGCTTCCAACCTCACTAATCACCTTAAATTCTTTTGAGAAATCTGTAATTATTTCACATTTCAGATCATGATGCATACTCATACACCCATCAGATATTTCTACCATCTCAAGGCCGATATTATTCATATATCTTTTATAATCATTAATCTGATCTCTGATAGCAAATGTTTCAAAGAGAGTGCCTCCTGCATAAACCAGCATCCCATTTTCTTTATATAATTTGATCTTATTAGTAATCTTAGGGGTTATAATACTTGTTCCAAATCCAAGTTTAATAATATCAGTATATTCATGGTTTAAAGACAAGAAGTCTTCAGCTTGTCTTAAGCTAAGGCCTTTGTCCATGATCATTGTAAGCCCATTCTCTCTAGGTCTTTTAGATCTTATAGGAAGTTGTGTTAGGATTTCTTGCATACTTTAAAATATATTAGAAACAAAGATAGTAATCCTAAGCACAAGAAAAATTTAATTATGTAATTTTGTCACTTAAGATTAATATAATGACATTAATAAAATCAATTTCTGGTATTAGAGGCACAATTGGTGGGTCGGTAGGAGATTCACTCTCTCCTTTAGATATTATGCGTTTTACTGTTTCTTATGCTATCTTT
>Ga0066831_10000094_pt1 | contig 17592 bp, 25 predicted proteins | sample ETNtaG_FD_66436 | JGI IMG/M metagenome (GOLD analysis project Ga0066831, IMG submission 66436) | Marine microbial and viral communities from oxygen minimum zone, Eastern Pacific Ocean - ETNP201306PF49B | ecosystem: Environmental > Aquatic > Marine > Oceanic | place: Pacific Ocean: Eastern... | reverse complement strand
ATTACAGGAAATTTGTGGCAAAGAATTGCGGGATTTGGAATTATTGTAGCAGTGAGAGACGTAGGTGTTACTCATCCCATGTATGACATTCTATCAAATGACGAAGTATTTGATGTTCTAGAAATTTACCCGGTAGAGCTTTGTACATAAGTTGTCTAGCGGTCTTAGATCAATGGAAACACATATGATAAGATCACAATCTCAAATTATTGACACCGGTGTCCTGGTTAAATTAAAGGATGGTATGCTGTTGTGCGTGTCTGAAGACAGAGATATCAACCCAGGTATTGGGCTGGTTACAAATGTCAGACCGGCGTCGGGAATGTTCGAGAGAATTGCATATGCACTTGTACTATGGGAAAACGGCACACACTTAGAACATTATATTTCAGATTTAGAAAAAGTTGAACAGTGATAAAGATCGGATCATTAGTTTCATTTAAGTACAAAGAGACTATAGAAAAGTATTGGCTAGGATTAGTGATTGACATTACAGATCATGTAGACGGTTCTGATGTACTAGTACATTGGTCTACTGGTCAGCTATGGAGTCATCAATTGTCTTCATTGTCTTCACTCATACTAGACTAAAGGGTATAAAATGCAACAAGAGAAAAAAGAAAGTTTTTGGGCATACCTCTTTATGTGTTTTCTTGGCGTATTTGGAGTACACAAATTCTACTTAAGACAGCCTTACATGGGTTTCCTTTATATGTTCACAGGAGGATTATTAGGTTTAGGTTTTATCTACGACTTATTTACTATTCCTTTTCAAGTTGCTATAGCAAATCAAAGTCTAGAGCTTGAACAAAATATTTTAGAGGAAACAAATACAAGAGAAGCTGTGCCTGCAAGAAAGTGTTGCTGTACATGTAACCAACAAAATACTTAAGATCAGGAGATTTAGAATGTTCAGCCTTAAAGGTCTTAAGCCCAAGTTTATTGAAAATAGTAAAATTCCCATATGGCTTTCTTATTTAGCTCCCATTAACATATGGGCAATTAGTTTTGGATTGTGGGTATGGTGTCGAGGAGAGCTTAGCAGTAAAACACGACGACATGAGACTATTCATTTTCAACAACAGATAGAGCTTTTATTTGTAGGTCAGTGGATCCTCTATATGTTGTTCTGGCTAATAGGTTTAGTAAGATATCGAAACGGTGAAAAAGCGTATAGAGAAAATCCGTTTGAGCGCGAAGCATATCGTCATGACGATGATGAAGGCTATATAGCCACCAGAAGTCGCTATACGTGGTTATTTTACATATTTGAATAGGAAGATACGTTGAGTGCGTAATAAATAATGTCTATTGCACAGTCATTAGGAGCATCACGTGTTTTCGATAGCGTCATATTTGGTAACGGTTGCATCAATTTTTGGAGCACTTTGTATTAATACACCTGCCAATAATAGCAAACCAGAAAAAACTCAACTACTAAATGTTTATACAGAGCCTGTAAAAAAGTATTATAAACCGGTCTATATAGACATGTCTAACGAAGTTAATGATAACTCAGTAGAAACAAATCTTCCCATTAAGAAGCTTTCACATTATCAAAAGTAAAGCGTCTTCTTATACTTAAGTGTATGAGCAAAAAAACTTCACCAGTAGAGTCAATAAACAATATTCGTTCTATTAATGAAATTAAGCATTGCATTAAGAAGCTAGATAAGATAGAGCGTGAGTGTAGACAAAGTGGAGATATTTATAGAGCAGCTGCGATTAGAAAAGCTATTTCTCAACTTAAGTTAGCGCAAAGAATATCATGAAAATTTCAAGACGAAAACTTCGAAGCATTATTCGTGAAAGATTTTCTGCTGAAGATTTCAAAGATGTATATGCCACTGCACAAATGGCTCATACAGGCCAGACCCGACGAGATGGATCAGATTATTTTACGCATCCATCTGAAGTTCGTGATATCGCACAAAGCTTTTATCCGGATGATCAAGTAGTTCAAATGGCAGCACTGCTTCATGATAGTTTGGAAGATGCACCAGGATCTACAGTAAAGTCTGTTGAAGAAATGGAAGAGTTTATAAAGGGCTCTATACAAGATCCTGCTGCAGGTGAAGAAGTAATTAGAGTAGTACGAGCTCTTACACATGAAAAGGGCGGTGACTACACTAATTACGTTGTTGGTCTTTTGGGTGACGTACCTACCTTACGTGTAAAGTTGGCTGATATGGTTCACAATCTTTCTGATGCACCGAGGCCCAAACAAAAGGCAAAGTATAAAACAGCCTTAGACGCCATTGGAGCACAAACGGGGGGTGAGCCTCCAAACGGAATATCAAGTGGGCATTGGGATCAGTTATATAGTTTAGTTGAAAGCAAGACCATAAGGTTAACTGAGCGCAAATTACGTCGAATTATACGCGAAGAGATTGGAAGAAGCTTTAGCACAAACGCAGACGGCCCGATCCCTTATTGGAAAACAATTGCTGATGACGTTCAGGTTACTGTAATCCCCATTGAGCAAGGTTCAAAATATGCATGTGAAATTGAAGTGCCATCGAACCCCAAGCTTTCTTCTCCAATGAGATATTTTCCGAACGAAGAAGAAGCACAGCACTTCGCACGTCAGTATACTGAAAAGATAAAAAGCATTCTTACGAATGAACAATCCTAATTCTAGACACTATCGTTAATGTGTGGCTAGAAAGAAAAAAACAAAACTAAAAGTAGAACAAAACAAACTTCCTGAATTAATGGGCTATAAACTTGATCAGGAAGTTTTTTGTAAAAGATATCCTGATAAGAAATTAGCGTTTGGTAGGATTCATGAATTATATCCTGAGTGTGGTGATGGTCCTGGCATATCTATTATTGACTATCTAACGAACTCATATAGAATAGCGCTAATAGTAGACATTATTGATGAACCTACAAAAAAACAAATTTCTGAACGTGATCTTGCAGTTGTTCGAACGAAGAAGAAGAAGCGCTAGCGCATACGATTAAGTTGATTGATATCATATGTGCTCGGTTTGTCTTTTGGTATTGAGCTCATAATTTCACGTATTGCCTGGGTACTGGTAGATAATGCTAAGTTTTCAAAACCTGTAACAGCTCTCTGAACCATTCCCACAATTCTTCCTCTACTATCAAATATAGGTGATCCTGAACTTCCTGGGCGAGCTGGCACTGTATAGTGATAGAACCCATTTATTGCTTGCCCTGAATAGTAGCCATCAAGCATTAACACCATTCCTGGTGACCAGATCTTGTGAGGTGATGCCACATTATAAACTTTTTGACCGATGACAGGATTTGTATTTGATACTCTAAATGGCTTGCCCCACAAATTCTTTGTATATACTATACAAAGATCATTAGGCTTATCAAGGCTGTGAACAGCTGCCTCTCTTTTTGTTCCAGTATAATCAACTATTTCAATGCTTAAAACCTTCTGCTCCAAAGTAATCTTATATTGATTATTGCCCGGCGAATATATGAATTCATCTGTGGCTGATGTATCGCATACATGAGCAGCTGTTAGTATAAATGTTTGTGACTTGGAAATATTTTTATAGACAACAATGCTTGAACCTACAGAGGTAGCTATTTTTTTCTTTAGGTCTAGCTTTTTAAGATTGCATTTCTTTTTAGGGTTCTTTATGTTTTCGCACTTCTTGGGTGTCATTTCAATTTTAACCAACATGAGCCCAAAAGATTCTTGAGGCTTAAGCCTCCACGGTGTATCATGATGTGGGTCTTTAGATACACAACCAGCAGTAGCTACACATGACAATAAAAAACCCGACAAGGTTGCTAGCAACATGCATGTCGAAATTTTTTTCATCATCAAAGTATGTCTCCTACATTAATAGGTATAATGTGTTTATGCTCCCTGATATACTATAAATCAAAGGAGTGTAGAATTGAGACCCCTCGTTTTGTTTGACATGGATGGCACACTAACACCTGCCCGAAAAGCTATAGACTGGAAAACCGTTGTCAAATTAAGAGAACTTCAGAAGCATGCAGATATTGGAATTGTATCGGGCAGCCCATATAACTATATAGAACAACAAATGGGCCTGGCATGGAGAGAGATTAATTCTCTTATGCCGGCAGATCTTTTAATCATGCCATGCAATGGTACACAAATATACCAGTTTTTATCAATCGATGCTAAGCCTACATTTACTCAAACATATTCAACCAACATGATTGAATATGTTTCTCACAGCATATACAGAATTTTATTATCTATTTTAACAGATCTTCAAAATCAAGTGATTGAAGATTATCCTAGTTTACCTCTATCTGGTAATTTTATTTCTTTTAGAGAAAGTATGATTAATTGGTGCACGATTGGTAGGGACGCTAATCATAATATGAGAAATATATTCATAGACATGGACAACAGATTCTCTATTCGTAATAAGCTTAAGAAGCAGCTAAATAATGAATTGCATGTTGCCGGCATCCACAATATTGTTACATCACTAGGAGGTTCTACTTCTATTGATATCTACCCTAAAGGTTGGGACAAGACATACTGTTTAAAACATATTGATAATGATCGCTTAATATATTTTATAGGCGATAAGTGCCATGGCGACGGAAATGATCGTTCACTATTTGAACATTCAAAAACAAAAGCATATGAAACGTCTGGGCCTTCTAAAACTTTGCTCATTATTGATGATATACTTTTGGATATTTGCAATGGCTGATCGTGCTTTACTTTCATCATCTTTATTTATGCCTACATATCCAGTTAGTGTTTGGCTAATTTCGTCCTATGATATTGTACATAGAAAAAATTCGGATTTTGCAACTGATGCTATTCAAAGGTCCGGCTTTGCTAAAGACGTTATTTCTGTAATTACAACAATACCAGAGAGTTCTAGTTTTATATTAGGCAATTCACAAATCGACACACTAGATGTTATGTCGTTTACAATGAAGTTTCTAGATACAAATTGTACGTACCATATCAACTACCATGATGAGAAACTATGTACAGTTGAATTAGTTGCTAAGTTTAAAACAGTTATAAGCAAGATTCTCTTATTGGATGATGAACTAATAGAAAGATTACATCTTGAAATAGAAACACCTGTAGGGGATGTTCAAGTATAATATGTTTGAATCTAAAAGAAGAATAGAAAAAGATGTTTGGTACACAATTCCTGAAGTTAGAGTTCGCATGTCTGGTGTTCATGGCAAAGGTCTGTTTGCAACAAAGACCATCCCTAATGGAACACTAATTGAAAGAGCTCCTTTGATTATATGTGATACATACTCTTTCAAATGCTTAGATGACTTAATGGGTGTCAGACATATAGTTTCAGATTATCCATTTAAGTGGAATCGCCGCGAATCAGCTATAGCATTAGGGTACGGCAGTATTATCAATCATAGTAGTAATAATCCAAATGCTTTATTTAAATTCAACTACAGCTATCCTGCAATTGAATTCTATGCTAGAAGAACAATACAGAAAGATGAAGAAATATTGATGCAATATGTTCCTGACTATAATCTTACTAAATTATGGTTTGAAACAGGTGGTCGCATAGATAATCTAACACAAAAAGAACCCGCAGATTTTATAGGCTTTACATGCGGTGCATTTGATTTAATGCATGCAGGTCATATTCAAATGCTTGAAGAAGCCAAGAAGGTATGTGAGTATTTAATCGTAGGTGTTCAAGAAGACCCTAGTGTTGATCGATGTGAAAAGAATCAACCAATACAATCGCATGCTGAGCGTATAGCTATGGTTTCAGCATGTCGCTATGTTGATGAAGTTATTACATACAAGACCGAGTCTGATTTGTATGAACTACTTCAAGAGTTGCAGCCTAATGTTCGTATTATTGGTTCAGACTGGAAAGGCAAAAACTTTACGGGCCATGACCTGGACATTAAAGTTCATTTTAATAGTCGTGAACACACATACTCTACATCAGAATTAAGAATGCGGGTATTCAAAGCAGAAACCAAAAAGGAAAAAGATGCACAAGATTAGATCATATAGAAGTATAGGGCGACGACGAAATAGAATGTCTGACGACGTACCATCGGAGGTTGGTTCATTGTCTGAGGCTGAAATGCTTCAAATGATGGCCGGTCACCCTATGGATGCAGGTATGCCCAGAGGGGTCGAAGCCGATGAAAATCGTGTTTACTTTTACTCCAGTGTTGGAGAAAAAGAAGTTTTTGAATTAGTAAAAATTCTAAGGGCAATGGATATCGAAATGCAAGCACTAGCACTTCGCCTAGGTGTAAAGGAAATACCAATTCAACTTCATATTCATAGCGGCGGTGGGGATTTGTTTTCAGGGTTTGCAGCAGTTGACACAATTGAATCTATCAAGACGCCTATTCACACATATGTGCAAGGATCAGTTGCATCAGCAGCAACACTTATGAGTATATGTGGTAAAGAGCGCTACATGTACAAAAACTCACTAATGCTTATTCATCAAATATCATCATCAATGCTTTATGGAAAATATCATGAATTTTTGGATGAAGTAGAGAATCAAAACTTGCTTATGAAAAAAGTTAAAAGCATCTATAAGAAGAAAACAAAACTTAAAGAAAAACAACTAAATGAAATGCTTCAGCATGACTTATGGTTGAATGCAGAACAATGCCTAGAATATGGTTTGATTGACAAGATTCTTTAATGTAAAAATATCACTTACCATCTATAATTTTATAACTCACAAATTAGAGGTGGTCATGTCAAATTACAACCAATTTTTCCCATATACTACACCAAGAGAATCACAGGATAAGGCAATTCAATTTGCGCTAAATGCATACTCAGAAGGTAAGCGATTTGTAGTAATTGAAGCCGGTACTGGCGTTGGAAAAAGCGCTATCGGTCTTACAGTATCACGAGTAACAAACAGTTCTAATAATTTATTACCAGAAGGTATTGCACGAGGAAGCTGGTATATTACAACTCAGAAAGTATTACAAGATCAATACATCAAAGACTTTGGCACATTGGGCATGAGAACAATTAAGAGTGCTACAAATTATAGTTGCAGTTTTAAAAAGGGCAATACATGCGGTGAAAGTCAAAAGCTTTTACGAATTGAAGAGAAGGGTAGCAAATTTTGGAATACATGCACATTCAATTGTAGATATAAAAAAGACAAAGAAGCATTTATTGATTCTTCTGATTCTGTAACTAACTTTCCCTACTTTCTAACTGAGGCATCTTATTCTGGTAAGATTACACCTAGAGAATTGTTGGTTGTAGATGAGGCACATAATACAGAAGCAGAACTAAGTAAATTTGTTGAGGTTGCAGTATCTGAACGCTTTGTCAAAACACTTCTTAAATCTGGTTTTTCTAAAATCAAAACACAACATCAAGCGCATATTTGGCTTCGTGATATCTATTATCCCAAACTAGCCAAGCACATGAAGCATATTGAGTCTATGATGGAAAAGTTTAGTGGTATGCAAACATCACTTAAAAAAGACTTTGTGTCAATGTCTAGACAGCTGGACTTAGTAAGAAGTCATTTCCAAAAAATTAAGACATTCCTAAACATCTATGACACTGATAACTGGATTTATGAATTACTACCTGCCGGCGACGGAAAGTCCCGGAGAATTCAATTTAAGCCTATAGATGTATCACCGTATGCTGACCCTGTTCTTTTTAAGTTTGGCCAAAAAGTTTTAATGATGTCTGCTACAATTCTTAACAAAGATGCGTTTTGTGAATCATTGGGCATTGAGAAATCTGAGTGTGCTTTTATAAGTTTGCCTACACCATTTCCCGCGAAGAACCGACCTGTAATTACTGTTAATATGGGTAGAATGGTGCAATCAGAAATTGACACAACACTTCCAAAGCTTGTACTGGGTATTCAACAAATTCTTTCAGAACACAAAAATGAAAAAGGAATTATTCATGCTCATTCATATAAGATCGCAAACTATATTAAGCGCAATATTCGATCTCGGCGTATTTTAATTCATGATAGCTCTAATAGGGATGCTGTCTTGGCAAAACATTTAAACTCTAAAGAGCCAACTGTGTTGTTATCACCGTCGATGACTGAAGGTGTGGATCTAGTAGAAGATGCTAGCCGATTTCAGATTATATGCAAAATTCCATATCCGTATCTGGGTGACAAGCTAGTTAAAAAAAGGATGAATAAGTGGAAGTGGTGGTATTCGCTACAGACTACAAAAACAATTGTTCAATCTGTTGGAAGAAGTATTCGATCTGAATCTGATTTTGCTGTTACGTATATTTTGGATGGCGACTTCTCAAAGTTTTACTATCGTAACACCTATTTATTTCCGGAATCGTTTCGAGAATCAATGGTGACCTAAGTGAAGAAGCAACTAATTCTTTTTGATTTTGATGATACTATAGTAAAGTCATCGGATAATTCTACGGTCATTCAAGAAGTTTTAGATGATTTGATTCAATATTCACGCTATCCCTCTAATGATGTTTTTATTTTAACAGCACGATATCGTCGTATTCCTGTCATAAGATTTTTCCAAAATATAGGAATTGAAAATATTGAAGTTGTTGCTGTGGGTGAAATTAACCCATTAGCAAAATCTAGCTTTGTTATGAATAAGCTGTCTCAAAAAGAATATGATGCAGTTCGAATATATGAAGATAGAGAAGAAAACATAGTTGCAGTTTCACAAGTTGTCAAGAGCCTAAACGTTGATTTTAGTTATATGCTAGTTCAGCCAAAAGACTCCGAGGATCCTGTACGTACATTTATAGATTATACATTAGGAGCGGAGGAAGACATGTCGAAGTCTCCTGGTGCAGGAATAGTTGTAGTTAGAAAATTTAAGAAAGAGTGGAAAGTTCTAGGTTTAATCACAAATGGTGAGTATGATTTACCTAAAGGAAAAATGGAGAAGGGCGAAAAACCACTAGATGCAGCAATTAGAGAAACTGCAGAAGAGTCTAATATTACACAGCTAGATTTTATGTGGGGAAAGAAGGAAATGAATATAAAGCATCTAACATTTTATATTGCTGCTACTGACCAGGATCCTTCTGTCCAGCCCAACCCTGAGTCTGGTGATATGGAGCATGAGGGTGCTACATGGGTTTCATTTAAAAAAATTAAATCAAATATATATCCGTTTTTAGTTCCCATTATTGAATGGGCAGAATCTATAGTTATCAAATAATTTACCCACACAAACCACAGACCATAATTAGTAATATTATGTCTGTATTTAAAGAGCACAAAACGGTAGCAGATCGTTCAGCATCGGATCGGCGTCGTCACAACAAGAAGATTGAAGAGGCTATTAAGAAGGGTGTGCATAACATCGTAGCCGAAGAATCTATCATTGGACAAGACGGCAAAAAGAAAATTAAAATACCTGTTCGTGGCATCAAGGAATACAGATTTGTATACGGCGACAATAGTCAAAATAAAAAAGTAGGTTCTGCTCCTGGAAAGGATGTGCAAAAAGGTCAAAAGATTGGATCAGCTCAAAAGAAGCAAAAAGCACAGGGCGGGCAAGCCAGTGACGAACCGGGTGAAGAGTATTATGAAGTTGAAATTACACTTGAAGAACTCACTCATTATTTGTTTAACGATCTAGAGCTTCCTGACCTAGAGAAGAAAACCATCAAAAACATTGTTGGTGAAAAATTTAAGCGTCATGGTTACAGATCAAAAGGAATACGACCCCGCCTAGATAAGAAAAAATCTGCAATTAATCGCATCAAAAGAAAAATGGCTTCTAAGCGAGCAAGTGAGAATGAAGTTAATGATGAAGAATTTAGTTATCATGAAAATGATCTCAAATATAGACACATTAAAAAAGACTTCAAAGAATCATCTAATGCAGTTATATTCTTTCTAATGGATATATCCGGATCTATGACACAAGAAAAGAAATTTCTGGCTAGAAGCTTTTATTTTCTACTATATCATTTCATTAACCATCGTTACGAAAACACTGAGGTTGTCTTTGTTTCCCACGATACAAATGCATACGAAGTAGATGAAGATAAATTCTTTAAGAGGGGTTCCGGAGGCGGAACAATTGTTTCATCTGGTCTTGAAAAGGTTCATGACATTGTCAATACTAGATATCATCCTACTAGCTGGAACGTCTATTTATTTCAATGTTCCGACGGTGATAATTGGCCCACTGACATGGATAAAACTTTAAACGAGATTACAGCACTCAAAGATAAGTGTCAGTTAATCGGCTATTGTGAAATTGAGCCCGATCAAGAAAGAACCCGATGGTTAACAGATAGCACACGCCTATCTGATTCATATGAAAGCATATCTGATACCAAGCTCAAGACCGTTAGAATTTTTCAAAAAGAAGATATATGGCCGGCATTTAAGAAATTGCTGGGCAAGCGTCTCGTGGAGTAGCAATGAGTCAAGATTGGAATACAAAACTTTTATCAGAGTATGATGATCGCATCTGTGAACTCGCAAAAGAACGAGGGCTAGATTGGTATCCCATACACTATGAAGTATGTGACTACTATTCAATGATCGGCAATATGGCATATCATGGCATGCCCACACATTACGGGCATTGGTCATATGGAAAGTCATTTGAGCGTACACATCAGATGTACAATCTTGGTCAAGAAGGCTTACCCTATGAGCTTATTATTAATAGCAATCCATCAATAGCGTATCTCATGAGAGAAAACCCTGCGTATTTGCAAATTCTTATTATGGCTCACTGTGTTGGCCATTCTGATTTTTTCAAAAACAATAGAATGTTTCAAGATACAAGGGCTGATACTGTTGTTCAGCGATTTCGTAATGCTAAAAAAAGAATTCAGTCTTATGTAGAAGATCCGACAATTGGCATTGAGTCTGTTGAAAGAGTTTTGGATGCAGCGCACGCAATACAATTTCAAACAAATCGATATCCTGGTAAGCAACTTTCTCACAAAGAACTTAAAGAAAAGTATACTCATCTTATTAAGACAGATGCAAAAGGGGAATTCAAAGATTTTAATATTTCTAAAATTCCACTAGAGCCGCAACATGATATTTTACTATTTCTAATAGAACACTCTAGCGCAGATGCATGGAAAAAAGATTGTATGGAAATTGTACGTGATCAAGCTGATTACTTTATTCCTCAAATGCAAACTAAAATTATGAATGAAGGATGGGCTTCGTTTTGGCACTATAGATTGTGTCATGAGCTTGACCTAGAACAGAAATTTCACATACCGATTATTAAAAGTCACAATCAAGTTATTCGTCCTCATATCGGCGGTTTAAATCCATACCATGTAGGGTTTGAGATGTTCAGAAGAATAGAGGAACGATATGGAATTGAAGAGTGTTTTATTGCACGTGAAGTCCATCATGATGCATCATTTTTAAGACAGTATCTAACACATGAAGATTGCCTAGATTTAGGGCTATTCAGTTTTAGTAAAAGTAGGGATGACTACGTCATTAGAGAGATATCAGATGATGATGGATGGAAAAAAGTCAGGAACTCTCTATTAAACAATGTGGGAACAAACGGTATTCCTGTAATCTACGTAAAAGAAGTAGAAGAGGGAAACGTTTTAACCTTACAGCACGATCATGATGGCAGAGATTTGGACCTATCTTATGCCGACCCAGTTGTCTTACATGTAAGTGAGCTTTGGGGTGACATTGTCAAGCTTTACACAGAGGTCGAAGGCGATACCTGGGAGATCTAAAGAACAAAATGCCAAAGAAAAATTTTTTATCAATAATTGAAAAGCAAAGAAACAAGAAGAAGAAGCCCAAGTTTAAGGGAACACTTCTTGAATATCTAGACATGGTTCAGAAAGATCCGTCAATTATCAAGCATGCACACAAAAGATTATATGATTGTGTCGTTGCTAGAGGAATGACGGAACTCGATGATGCCGATCCGCGTAAAAGAAAAATCTTTAATGATGATAACATTAAGACATATGATTATTTTCAGAAAGAGTTTTTTGGACATGAAAATGTTATTGCAAGAATTATGAGATTTCTTAAATCTGCATCGCTTAAGGGCGAAGAAAGTAGACAGGTACTTCTCCTAATGGGACCTGTTGGTGCTGGAAAATCTGCAATCACAGAACATATCAAATCAGTGTTAGAGCAAGAACCATATTTTCATTTAGAGGGAGACCCTCAACGAGGTGAGCCCTTACAGCTAGTCCCAAGAAGTTTGAGATCTGAATTTGAAGATGTCCTAGGGGTAAAGATTGAAGGTGATATTAGTCCAATAGCACGTCATGTTCTACTAGAAGAAATGGAAAATAAGTACGAAAACTTTACAGTTGTTGAAACAACGTTTTCCCAAAGAGGTCGTAGAGGTATTGCATCTGTCCCACCAATGGATCCAAACAGTCAAGATGTTTCAGTTCTAATAGGCTCAGAAGATATTTCCAAAATTGATAAATATTCTGAAGATGACCCTAGGGTATTATCATTGAATGGTGCTTTTAATGTTGGCAATCGTGGAATCGTAGAACTCATTGAAGTTTTTAAAAATGAAATTGAGTTTCTTCATACAGTAATTACTGCAACTCAAGAAAAAAGAATTCCTTCTCCCGGGAAAAATGATATGATCTACTTTGATGGCGTAATTCTTGCACATTGCAACGAGGCAGAATGGAATCGTTTTCAAAGTGAACATACTAATGAAGCCATCTTAGATCGAATTGTGAAAGTTAATGTTCCTTATGTCTTAGAGCTTGATCAAGAAATTAAGATTTATGAGAAGATTCTAGGAAGGTCAAACTTTTCTGCACATATTGCACCTCACACCATTAAGGTCGCTTCAATGTTTTCTGTCATGTCGCGACTAAAGACATCACAAAAATGTGATCTTCTTACAAAAATGAAAATCTATAATGGGGACGATGTAATTGAAAAGGGTCGTGTTAAAAAGGTAGATATCAAAGATCTTCGAGAAGAAGCTCCTAACGAAGGGATGTCAGGAATATCTACACGATTCATAATGAAAGCAATTGACAACGCACTATCTGATTCTGATACCGGTATGATTACACCTATCAGTGTGATGTCTGCTCTTGTTAGACAGACAAAGGATCAGCTAATCAATGAAGAGTTTAAATCGCACTGTTTAGAAATTATTCAGAAAACAGTTCGTGAAGAGTATCTTAGAATTCTAGAAACAGAAATTGCAAAAGCATTCATTACTGCTTATGAAGAACAGGCTCAATCACTATTTGACACGTATCTAGATAATGCTGAGGCACATACAACACATCAGCGCATGAAGAATAACATTACTAAAGAAGAAATGGCACCAGATGAAAACTTCATGAAGTCTATTGAAGAGCAAATTGGCATTACCGGATCTTCTCGTGATGGATTTAGAAGTGATGTTACTGCTTACATGTTTGCAAAGATGCGAAGAGGAGAGAATGTTGACTATAAATCTTATGAACCTCTTAAGGAGGCTATTGAAAGCTACCTAATCTCATCTGTTCGTGATATGGCAAGAATTGTTACAAAGTCTAAGACTAGAGATGATGAGCAACACAAGAAGCACAACGATATGGTACAAACGCTTATTGATGAATACAATTATACAGAGGAAAGCGCAGAAGAAATTTTAATCTACGCTAGCAATAACCTTTGGAGAGATAGTTAATGAGAATTGGTATGCCAGAAATCTTAGCGGCAGGATCAGTAGCACTATTAGTAACCGGACATTCAACTTATGGTTGGGTGTTTTTGGGACTAGCAATTTTTGGTGCTGCCGTACGTTGGGGAATTGAGCTTCAAGCTGCACAGCAAGTAGAAGATGCTAAACAAAAAGATACAGATGATGTAGCTAAATTACTAACAGAAGCCGGTAAGGCTTTTGCAGTATTGCTTCAAAATTCTACATCTCAAAGTACTAGTAACAAAAACGATACCCACCTACATTAGGACTAGCCGTGCAAAGCTATGATGTCATAGCCGGCGGTGCTGTATCTAAGGAAGTTCAATCACTTCTTAGAGCAGTCAAGACCGGATTGCAATCTCTTATAGATAAAAAAGCTCTCATAGGTTATAATGACAGTATTGAAACTGTATGCTATGTAGATGTACTTAGATATTGTGTAGAGATCCGTCTAGAGAACTTTAGTAATAGATCGTTAACAAACATATTTCTATCTCATTTAAGTAGCACAGAGAATAAATCTGCAGGGTCTGGTGTAATTTTTATGATGGCTTTCTGTGAATATCTTCAAAAAGGTCTTAGACAAAAAATTTCAACAGGAAATTGGGACACTTTAGAAGCATATAAGTTTTGTGGAACTAGATCGACAATTGATATCGCAAAAAAGATAATGGCGGACTTTTGTGACGAGGGTTTAGCTAGTTTAATATTGACAGCATGTGAACAAATTGGATCTGAGGGGTCTTGCAATGTTTCAGCTAAACACAATATCAATCGCAGCACCGTCGAAGTAGATGACTTATATAGATTTGATGCAATGCCCAATGAAGTTTTTATTCAACAAACAGGTCGAACTCAATTTGAAATTATGGCACCTGGAATCATAACAATCGATGGATTTATAGAGTCAACAGCAGAAATAGATCGCATTATGAGAGAATCGTTTGAAACAGGACAGCCTCTTATTATTGCAGCCAGAGGTTATCATCAAGATGTTGCAAATACTTTAGCGCACAATTATATTAATGGAAAATTAAGAATTCTTCCTCTTGAAGTTCGATACGATGAGGTGGGTGCAAATTCACTAATTGACATGTCAAAAGTGTGTCAATCAGAATTTATTAATTCTCTTAAAGGTGATTTGATTAGTACTACTAACATGGAATCGGCAGGTAGAATAGAAAGAGCCGTAATTAAAGATGGTACAATAGGAATACAGGTAGGGTGGGATCAATCATCTAATGCATATCATACTATAAATCGACAACGTATCAAATTAATTAAGAAGCTAAATGAGACATCATCTGACGCAGCGTCTTCTATTTTAGAAACACGCTTAAGATCTCTAACACCTTCATATTGTTCTGTTACAATTAAAACAAGCAAAGGAATGGAGGGTGTTGAGAAAGATAGAGCTAGCAGTATGATTCGAATACTCAAGGATATTAGTACAGCTGGGTTTGTTGACTTAACGTCTTTGAAAGTTCATGATAGTTATTTTATGGGTTCACTTTTAAACCAATTGATCGAAAGCGGAATAACGTATGTTTCAACATCGTCGCTCAATATGGGAATTCAATCTGCCGCGGCATGTGCTGAGACCTTTTTGCGTATTGGTTCGTGTCTGGTAATTGATGAGTGAACAAACACATCTTTATAGACAGTGGAAGCATCCAACAATCGGAGGTTCGTATGAGACTCATGAGATTGTTGAATTCCTTAAACAATCAGATCATACAGAAATTCACGTAGGGTCAGACTCTCACAAAAGAAAAGGATGTCCAGGTGAGTGGCTATTTGCCAATGTTATTTGTCTGTATACACCTGGAAAATCCGGAACATATTTTTATAGACGAGTTGTAGTTACAAAAAACTACAAAGATGATCTTTACTCTAGAATAATGGAAGAAGCTAATCAGTCAATAAGTTTAGCAAATAACATTGGAAAGTTCATAAAGTCAAAAAAAATATATGTTCATTCCGATACTAATACAGATCAAAGATATCCGACATCTAAATTTACCAAAGCTATTAAGAACTGGGTTTTATCATGCGGACATGGATTCTTTTGTAAACCAGATTCATGGGCATCAAGTGGCGTAGCAGATCGACACGCCAAATAATTTTACTTAGTCACATATTGTTCTATACAATACATAACAATCAGTGAGGAGGTAAAAATGTCGCTGGAAAATAAGGTAGGACGAGCAGTATACGATCTTTTAGAGATTGTTAAGAATCGAGTGGCTAGTGATATATTAGCTGCACGAACAGATGGTCACATCATTATCGGTGGAGATAATGAATTGACAAATCTACTAACCACAGTAAATGCTAGCTTAGATGTAACGTTTGGAAACGGTGTTGATCATATTTTAAATATTGTCAAGACAACGGAAACAAAAGCTGTTACAAAACCTAAAAGAAAGACAACACGCAAGACCAAAACTTGAAATGAAAAGAGGGCAAAAACATCTTATAGAATGCCATTGCGTTCTACCACAATATAGGAAGTCAGCTAATACAGTATATCATAAGTTCGTGGTATTTTCTGTAATTGATGATAGTGATACATGTATTCCTAAATTTTCTCAATGTAATAATTGTGGTGTGATTCATAAGGTGTATGATATTTGCAAATCCGAAATCATAACGAATAAGGAAGAGCTTAAGTCAATCAAGACTATTGAAGACATATCATTAACATTGCCTCATGATGTTTCTAGGATTTTGGAGTCTTATAAATGTGAATTACCGTCTTGGGAACACGCGGAGTTTATATTTAATAGTGAATCGTGGGGATCTATTATTACCCTCACACGAGACGAAGCTGGCGATGAAATCACCGGTAAGGCCCTTCAAATTGATGGATCTGCCAAGATGTCAATCGTTACATACTGAGGCTACATGTGATGAGTAAAGAAAACGAACAGTTAACCGAGCAAGATGCTAGTGAAACATTTGTTTCACGGCAAGTTGTTCAAGAAATTATGGACTATGGTGTCACACAGTTTCAAATTGGTAAAATTATAGAGCTATTAGCTTTAGAACTTGAGAATCGGGATTTGATGGTAAGAATTAGAGATGCCATCGCCGATAATACTGCGAATAATACAACAGGAATTATTCTAGACGAACAGGAGGTATAAAATGTCGCAGATTTTAGATAAATGGACAGAGATTAAAACACTTATTGAGTCAATTGACTTAGATGTTCACAAGAATGCAGGTGGTAACGCTTCAGCAGGAGTTCGTTCTAGAAAAGGACTGAGGACTTTGAAGAACGCAGCTGCTGAGCTTGTTAAGCTTACAATTGAGGAAGAAAAAACTCGAAAGGATTAGATATTGTAGAGGGGGTGACTGGTTTCGACTAGGTTCGGACAGTAATACGTGCAAGGCAGAGGGAAGCGATGGTCTCTGTAAAAACGCTTAAAAAACAAATGCCAACGACGATGTTGAGCTTCAGGATTTCGCCCTAGCGGCGTAATTTTGCGGGGATGGCGACTTTCCTTGTTACCAAAAAGTCGTATTTAAATGAAGTTACCCCGATGGTAAGGATGAAGCGGGAGAGAGATAAACTCCATGATTGCTAATCTGCGGGTGGGTCACCAAGTGGTGACAGTCAAACGGTTTGGTTGTTTGGCATTTATACAAAGGGTAATCACTTGTTGTTAAGTGGAAACCTCTTGTTACAATAACCCATGTGTTACACACACATACACACAGAAAGGAGTTAATCATGGGTAATTCAACAAAGAGCGGCTACGAGCTGCGAACAGATTTGCTGGGAATGGCAATTGGAATCGTTGAGTCTAGAATTCAGCGACAGTTTGAGAACGAGCATCTTAAGCCGGAAGGTACGAGACAGGCAGTTCAGCCATATACGACTGAAGATATTTTGACTGAAGCTGAAAAGCTTTTGGCTTTTGTCAACAAGAAGTAAGTAAAATAGTTGCC
>Ga0066831_10000091_pt1 | contig 17765 bp, 25 predicted proteins | sample ETNtaG_FD_66436 | JGI IMG/M metagenome (GOLD analysis project Ga0066831, IMG submission 66436) | Marine microbial and viral communities from oxygen minimum zone, Eastern Pacific Ocean - ETNP201306PF49B | ecosystem: Environmental > Aquatic > Marine > Oceanic | place: Pacific Ocean: Eastern... | reverse complement strand
TTTTTTCGTGAGGCAATCTTTCTCATAGGGAGATACACTCCCATCTTTTGCATACTTGCGTCCCGAACTGTGATTAGCATACCGTCTGGCACGAGTGTGTCCCATCTCAAGAAATTTCCTCGACATATCCATTCCAATGAAATCATCCCGTCGCTTATACTCACAGAACATTTCGTATATTTTATGAGAAGATTTAATATCTGTTGCTTCATCTACGAACCTCCTTTGTACTGCTCGTTGAAATCATTCCAATTAATGATTGAGTGTGTGTAATCAGGATACTTCCTCATTACATTTGGTATATTCATTACTGAGGGATACTTACCTCTAAAGGTAACATGTTGTGCCTCGTGGTCAACATAATGAAGTGGTATCCCCTTTCTGATACCTGACTCTCTCAGTTTGCTTCGTTTCATTGTGGTGGTGGGGTTGGTTCGGTGACACGACCGAGATACGGATCATAGTCCATTAGGTCTGTGGATGTCAATCCCGCGCCAGACTGTTGCCACCAATTCCAAAGTGCCGCGTGGTTGCGTTTGTGAATCATATCAACGTGGTCCTGATGGATGGCAGAGGGAAACTCAACCTTGTACATCAGGATAGGGATTGAGAAGGTATTACCTGAGTTGTAAACCAAATCATCAGCAACTGCTCTAGGTTTGACTCCATTATCAAGTTTAAACTTATCACCTCTACAATGCAATCTCACAAGTTTCTCTGCGTGATATCGATTGATGACATAGCAAGCAGTAGAGAAATCATTTACAAATCTCTTATGTAGTTTGATATGAATATCACCAGTACAGATTACTGATAGTTGTACCACATCCCAGTCATATGGAAACTGTGTATACAACTCAGACCAAGTAAAGTTCCAAAACTGAGCAGTGGATATATCACAGTCATCCTCCATCAGGATAGCATAGGGACTATCAGAGGTCTCCAGATAGTGCTTGAGTGCCTTGAGATGAGACGTAGTGCATCCAACCTCCCCAGAGGACATCAGAGGGGGATATTTGCCCTTTAGAATGTCTCCAAGGTCATCATCTCTACCATCACAAGCAGAGATACGTTCGTAATTATCAATTTCCCAATACTTAAATTGGTTCTCCATCCACTCCCACCTGTCAGTTGCATCGTCTAAGTTGATGCAATATACAGGACCAAAGTTTGCCATCTTGTAAGCAGACTTATTCTTTTCTGTAAAGTCAATCATCGGTTTATCAGGGTCTGAATGTTTGGTAAGTAATACTTTCGTAAGATATTTTCCCAGGAGAACTGCTTAGCATATTCTCTAATGTCTAGTCTATACTTAAGAGACGTTAATCTATTTTGATTAATTACGGTTCTGACATAATCAATGTCTTCAATCTTCTCCTCTGGAATGACATCAATAAAAGGTAAAGACGTATCAAGATTTGCTGCTCCCCATTGAGATACAACAACACCAAGTCCAGCAGCAAATGCTTCCATACAAACTAATGGATGTGCTTCGCCATCAGAGAGTAATACAAGGTTTCCATAATTGGTCAGATGTCCATATAGAACTTCCTTGGACCACTCTCCCAAATAGTTCTTATTGGTATCGAATCTATTATCTGCAATATTACCAGCATACCAAAGATTGTCAATGCTTTGAAACAAGTATTGACGCTTACGATGGTCAATCTTTGCTAAGTAGATACTTCTATCACCACACTCAGGAGTATCTGTAAACCTAAAGTTATCAATAGCAACTCCGTTTGGATTTAAAAAGAGTCGATCTCTTGGGATTCCAGCAAGGTTGTGATATGAATCATTGATACCCTCAGACAGACCAAACACATTTGGTTTGATTGCTGTAAAGGCATCAAATACTCTCTCCTTATATGGACCCATCATCTCAGGTCTCTCAAGGTATGCAAAGTGTGTAGTAACCGCACAAGGATATTGAATGTAAGGATACAGTCTGATCCAATCATCATAGTTCATATGAACAAAATCAGGACGGTACTCATTGACCTTCCCGATTATCTCAAGTGGATGACCGTCATTGATAATCAGAACATTATGTCCCAGTTTATCAAGTGTCAGTTTATAATCCCAGATTAAAGACTCAACAGCACCCCATCCCTTGGGAGGGATTGGAGTGTTGGGACCAATGATAGCAATCCTCATTGTAAAATTTTCTCAATATTTTGTATATACTTGTCAATGAGTTTGGTCAGAGAGAATGTCTCCATACCATATTCACGGATCTCATTGCGATGAGCAGCAGAGTATAGTCTATTATGATTTACTGCTTGTTCAACATAGTCAAGGTCTTCAAGTTTGTCATCTGGAATCACAATGACATATGGTTTATCAGTATCAACCTCACTCGCACTATGCCTTGAGATTACAACACCAAGACCATTTACCAATGCCTCTTTAACCGCAAGAGAGGTTCCATTCTCACCGTCACTCAACAATACCATATTAGCATACTTTGTCAAATCACGACAGAGATCTTCTCTGTTCCATTCACCCTTAAAGTTAGGTCTGCTCTGGTCGAAGGGAGTCCCAGGTTCAAACTTACCAACAAAATCAATACTTGAGATTGTCTGATAGATGTGCTGCTTTTTACGTGGGCAAATTCTTCCAAGATAGATTGACTTATCCTTATACTCACACTCCTCATTGTAGGTAAACTCAGGGTCATTAGTCCCCTCCATCAACCAGAACAATCTGTCATCGGTCCAACCGTGCTTCTTATAGTGCTCAACATCCTTAGGTGACACTGCAAAGTTATAATACTTGTGCTTATTTGCAATCATCCAATCAGATACTTTGTAGTATCCATCACGTCTATGCCAATCAGGTTGATCGATATAAGGGTAGTGACTACTAAACAAGATAGGACACTTTACCTTGTCGTAGATGTAATCAACTACGGGATAGAACATATCATAGTGGATATGGATCACGTCAAAGTCATCACTGAGGCAACCTTTTGCAACCTCATTCATCTCAGAGACATTAATAATCTCACCAGTGTGTCCTTTCTCCCCAAGGATACAAGCACGGTCCCACATTTGCCTTTCAAGTGCTCCCCAACCAGTTGGGGGGATCGGCATAATACCAGGTCCAACTAAACAGATTTTCATTGATCCTCCATAAAACAAACTTCTTTTAATTTTTTCAAGAACAGTTCATCATCACTCGTAGATTTACCATTGAAGTATGGCATACCATAAAACTCTTCAATATCATTATGGAAAGCAAATACTGGTTTGAACTCCTCATCCTGAGGATTCTTACCATAAAAATTATCAGTGTAGATAAGAGGCATCTGCTCTCTATTTGAACTATGGTTCATGGAACCATTTGTAAACTTATAGTTCTGAGTCTCATTAAGTGAGAGTGACAAAAGCATCTCATCAGTAATTCCGTCTGCGTTTCTATTAGACGAAAATACTTGATCATACTTTTGAGCAAACTTTTCAAAGACATTGTTATGATCCCCGTTCTTGAATAAGAAGAGACCTGATGCAATATAAGGAGTATCCTCAGTCGCACCTCCTAGGATCTCAGGATGTGCCGCAAGACTATTACGAACATTCCTTGAGTATTGTCCAAGAGTAGGAACCCACCAGTGTCTACAAATCATAAACTTATCTTCAGACTCTTCGACAAGTTCATCAACTCTATCATTAACAATGACAGTATCACTGTCCATATAAAAACAGTAATCTGTTTCAAGATGCTCATACAAATGATATCTCATTTGCCAGTAATGAGGTTGAAACCAACCATCACTACTCTGATTATCAATAGGATAATGAACAATTTTTACCTTTGGATCATCATTCTCCAATCGACCATCAGCATCTAGGATTAAAACATTATAGTCCTGCTCGATCCTCTCAAGAGAACCGACAGATCTAATCAAGTTGTTGTAGTGTTTATCAGCACCACCAACAATATAACCAAAGGTAACTTTCGACATCATTCAGGTTTGATATAAGACCAACTCTTGTAGGACGCCTCAGAGGTCATCCAAACGTTATCAAGCACATCTGCGAAGTACTCTTCAAGAGCACCCTCAACATCAAAAAAGTCATACGCTTCATTAGTTGGTTCACAGAAACAATCGTGCCCAGAGATAATACCACCCTTTCTCAGTTTAGGATACCAAGCAGTAACATCACTCAACACTGCCTCTTTAGTATGGCCAGCATCAATATAAATCCAGTCAAAATATTCATCTTCAAACTCTTTTGCTCTCACTGTTGATGCTCCCTGGCAGAGAGTCACCTTAGGATTGTTACCATAGCGTTCGATAACACGTTGATGACCACGCTCAACCTGTCCATCACGGTTACGGAAGTAATCATCATTGCCCTCAGTGGACCACAGGTCAACACAGTAAAACTCAGATGTTACAGACTCTAGTTGGGGATAGTAAATGTCAAGATATCCACCATACTCTACACCAATCTCAACAACCTTAAGGTCAGTACGTCCATTGGCAAGAGTATCTTTTACTACAGTGGGGAGTTGCTCACGAGGAAAGTCAAAGTGCTTATAACGTGAATCAATATTAAACTTGTATGGGTTGTTCATTTTTTTCCTAGATTAGTTTCAGTAGACCTTGTACACGATGGACATATGTATGTTCTTTGCGGACGATATTCATTAGATGTTGAATCCTTTTAATATCATCCTTGTGTTCCAAACCAAGTTGGAATAGTTCTGGGATGCTCTCAGAGTATAATACAGAATCATCAATAAATTCTTGACTAATCTTTGAGTTTGTCATACCGATTTGACCAAAACTAATTGCCTTCATCAGTCGGCATCCAATGTACCCCCACTTTTTATGTGTTTCATTCCTAAAGTCAGGACACATAAAAGATTCTTGTGTGAGTCGGACGTGCTCTGACTCATCAAGAGGATTCTGCCACGGATCATTCACAACAGTCTTCACTCCTATTTTAGCACAACATTGTGAAAACTCATTAATGTATGATGCGTTAGCAAACCTACCATTGGTAGAGATGCTTCCGAGGAAGTAATAGATATTAGATCTTGTAATCTTTGCCCACTCAAGATCAATCTCTTCAGGCAGTAGGTTAGTTGCCCACGCCATATAGATGATCTCATAGTCTCCAGATTCTCTCTCGTGGAGAACACCCTTGTCAAGAGTGTCACACTTGGATCTATCAAGGACAAAACTATAATTATCTGAGTCCATCTTGTTCATCAGATATCTTACATCAACAAGTTTTTTTACCTTGCCGATATATTTTTCTGGATTGACACAAACGTGAACAAAATAAGTGCTAGTCTCTCTCAGTGGGATATTTTTATCAGCAAATCCCTCTGTGAAAAACACACAGTCATTATAATCAAAGTCCTCTGGATAGTTTCCATCGTGAAACCAGTGAGTCTCATAACCAAGATGTTTAAATGCTCTGTATACTGCTTCGTGCCCATACGAATGGGTATGTGTATGTAGGGGATAACCCCAAATAATCACCTTCATTCCAATGATCTCCAATAATGATAAGTATCACCAATAGTTGTTGGCAGAGCGATATCTGCGCTCCAGTCTAGTAAGTCCTCCGCTTTATTTATGTTGCCGTAGATGACCTTCTCATCAGTCACTCTAAAGAGAGAAGGGTCAGTTTCATATCCTCTACCACCAGTCATCATCTCCATTATATCAATCATCTTATAGCAAGTAGATGATCCAAGATTAAGAGTTGTACCCAACTCAGTTACTTGTGATGCCTTGATAAGTCCTTTAACCAAATCTCTTACATCAACAATAGATCTACGTGCAGAGAGATTACCAACTCGAAGTGGTTCTTCTTCGTTGATGATTCTCCTGATCACATCAGATACAAAATCATTAATCTTACGGGGTCCAGTACAGTTAAAGATACGCATATTTACAAAGTCAATATACCCCATCTGATTATAGTTTCTCATCAGATTTTCTTGTGCTAACTTGCTACTCCCATAGGGAGACATTGGTCGAGTTGGAGCATCCTCATCAGGAGGTTCAGTCCAATCAATATCACCATATACAGCAGATGATGATGCGTTTACAATCTTTGGTTTATAATCTAACTCTTTACAAGCATCAAGCAAGTTGATTGTGCCTCGGACGTCGACATCAAATGTATATTGTGCGTTATTGAAAGAAACATCTGGTCTGCTTTGAGCAGCCAGATGATAGATTACTTCAGGTTTATTTGTAGTAATTGTCTCAACAACACTTGGATAGTTGAGGAGATCCAACTCCAAATGATTATCTCTTAGATCTTGTAAGATAGGATCTCTCTCATCAATAGTAGGTAAAAGATATGTTGCCAACACATCCACACCGTCGTTTTTTAGGGTCTCATATAGATGAGTACCCATCATACCAGCAGCGCCAGTAATTAAGGAGTGAACCATTTTCTAAACCTCTCAAGTCTTTCGGGTGTTCCAACATCAAACTTTTCACATTCGATTTTTTGATACGTCATATGGTTATATGGCAACACCTCATACTCCATACTAACAGGTTCAGTGTGCCCTGCAATAGGAAGGTTAAGTTGTTGTTTGTAAAACTTGTATATACCAATGTTTACCAATTGACGAGTGCCTTTTGCTCTTATATTCTTCTCAAAAAATCCTTCTACAATACCATTCTTACCTTCAATATATCCCTCGTCCCCTTCAATAGTTTCCTCTGACACAAATACTGTTTGAGCAATACGGTCTACGTTGATGTCACCACCAAAGTATGTGTCACCATTCATCACATAAAAACTATCAGGCAGTTGAGTCCTGAACATCCATCCGGCAGTTCCTCCTGCCTCACCCTCATTTAAGATATCATATCCAAAGTTTTTAAAATACTGAACATTGCTGTCAGAACAAACAAGGGTAATATCAAATCCTGAAAGACTCTCAATCACTCTTGATAAAAATGGTTTACCGTGGATATCAATCAAAGGTTTTGGGATACCATTAGTAATCGATTGTAATCGGGTTCCCTTACCACCAACGAGGAGGTAAAGTTTAGTCCCCTTTGATAACTCTGTAACTATCATCCTCAAAATGCTGTGTGGAAAATTCAAATAACTCAGTATCGACAACTGCTGTCATCTGGTGCCTGAGTCCAGGGTAGATATGGAACACATCGCCCTTGTCAAGGACAATCTGCCTTGCCTTCAGTATATCATCGTCATCCCCATAGGTCAATATGACAGACCCACTCTGAATAAAGAATGTCTCGTCCTTGAGGACGTGGTAATGCCAAGAGCATTTTTTCTCTGCTTCAAAAAATAATACTTTGCCACAGTACATCTCATTGTTGACAATCCAGTTTTCATATCCCCACCCCTTAGGATGGATCTCTCCCTTCATGTTCGCCATACATCGACTCCATGCTTTACGAATTTAAATGGAACAATTCTACCAGTATCTCTCTTATTCAGAGCAGAGATCAACTTGTGTCTCTGTTCAAAGTCAGTAAAAAGAATGAGGTGACCGCCGCCGCCTGCTCCTGATATCTTAGCAGCAGTTGCTCCGTTTGCGATGACATACTCATAAGTATCTAGCAGCTCAGGAGAACCAACTTTATCACTAGTTTGTAGTTTATGTAACCAATATCTATTCATCAGACTCGCAATCTTTTTGACATCACCAACCAGCAGACTTCTCTTAAACTCAATACAAGATTCTTTAATCATATGAGTTGCTTCCAGAGTTTTAGTATTACCCTTAAGATTATCCGATGTTGCCTCAACAACTCTCTCATCCTTTCGTGGACACCCAACATAGTAAAGAACAGTATTCAACTCAAGCATATTCTGAGTCTTGTAATTAAGTCTCAGTGGATTCACAATAGTCCTACCATCTTGCAAGAACTCAATATAATTAAATCCACCAAATGCTGCAGAGTATTGGTCCTGTAATCCACCAGGCAAATCACAAATCTCTCTTTCAATAGTCACTGCCATTTTTGCAATCTCATATTCATCTCTAGGCATATTGTAATACTCAGAGATAGCAGAGATGAGAGCAACAACCAAAGCACTAGAACTTCCTAATCCGCTCCCAGGAGGCGCTTCAACATAGGTTGTAATCTTAACAGGTGTCCTATGCGAATAATCTTTTACAATGTGCTTATAGGCGTTTATAAGCAGTTTAAGTGAACCAGATTCATCATAATTTTTAAAGTTAAGAAACTCAAATCGTTCCTCCAGGTCCAGATCAACACTTTTAAACACCCAATCATCATATGGTTCTACCTTACAGTAAGCATACTGATCAATAGTACCACTCAATACAACTCCACCATACTCCTTCCAGTAGGGTTCAAGATCAGTTCCACCGCCAGCAAGACCTAAACGGAGTGGTGCTTTAGCAAATACAGTCTTCATCGTAAGTCCACTTGCAATTCTTTAGAGTTTTCTTTGAGTATCTTCTTTTGCTCAGAAATATTAATATTACCTCTCTTCATCATAAAGACTCCAAGGTCTAGAATCTCTCCAGGGATACCCTCCTCAGAGATAGAGTGTAGCATCAATTCGTGCATATGTCTCAGACCATTCTTGTAGAATGGCAAGATTTTTTCATAAGTCTTATTAATTTTATCCATATACTTGTTAGGACCAAACCAAAACCAGTCTTGATAGTGTCTACCACCACCACACTGGATTGCACCATCCATCATATAGACCTTATCAGGTTTATAATCAGAGAACTTAATAGGTTTATTAAAGGTAAGATCAGTCCTTGCTCTCACAACAAAATCATAATCATCAAGATATGGGTGTGACATTGACCAATGAATTGAGTACCACTGACTTCTCTGTCTTGTAATGATACTACGGATTACATCAGGGTCCATCGATGGATCAAACAAACTGTTTGTAACAAACTTATCATAACCAAAATACTCTTTTGGTTTATGTGCCTCTACAAAAGATGACTTGGGTTTAAACTTTTTTCTAAAGTCCTCAACAGGATCATAGTCCTCTGGATATCTGTCTTGACTTTCCCAAGCAAAAGTATTGCCTTTGTACGATTCATCCCACCACAGATGAGAATATACATCTACATCATTACAAGACAGAATATTTTTATCAAATTGCTCAAATGACTTCTCAATATATCTGGGTTGACCAGAGAAACACAGCGCAACCTTCATCAGAATCTAGGCAATGTAATATGGATTGAAAGTGGTTGAGAGTTAATCTGAAAGAAATCAACCATCTTTTTGTGGACTAACTCACAACACCAAGCACCATTAGTTTGCTCCATACAAGCATCAATACACTTATCAAGCACAGGGAATGGAGACATAAAGACATCCATTGTTTTTGATGATCCAAAGTTAAACCAATCATTAATCATACCGTCACTTTGCCCCTGGTTGCCAGAGTAAAATACAGTATTTTTGACTTTAGAAAAAGATTCATAATCAATTTTGCTATGAACAATAGAGTCGGTTCTAATTTTGATTACCAAATCATATTTAAAATCGTGCTCATACTCATACTCTTTCTTGAGTAGACATACCTTCATTAGAGAGTAGTAGTAAGAGGTAATGTTGTTAACATCACGAATAGCAAAGTCTGGTTCTTCAGGATTATCAATAGCACCCCACTTATATCTCTTGAGAGATGCCTCGTAGTTATTTGAGAGATATGAGTTTAAAAACTTTTTACTGCTTTGAACCAATAAACCTTTTGGATTGTATTGCTTTTTAAAATCCTCAATGGCATTGGGATCAATACGTTGATCCTTCCATCCACCTTCGCCACCAAACTTGTATGGTTTAGACTGTAAGTCCTCATCAAACCACAGGTGAGCAAATACATCTACATTATAATCTCCAATAATATTTTCTTTAATTATTGGAGCAACCTTGTCGATAAACCTAGGCTGTCCAGAAAAACAAAGGGCAATTCTCATAGCAAATAATCACTCAGATTATCATAATTCCTAGTGATATTTATTGCTCCACAGGAAGGATATGTATTACTCTTTGCAAAATCATTGATGACGATTCGATTACAATGTGGCAATCCCATTACCAGTTGATCGTAAGGCATATTGTGTCTCTTCATCTCCTCTACAGTTGTATCTCTGAGGAACTCAGGACGACTTGTGGTAAGGACGATGTAAATCTTACCCTCATTATGAAGATTCCGCAGACACTCAATGTTGTTAGTCAAGGGTGAACCTGACCCAACATAGGGAGGAAATTGAATCGATGAGTTTGTAACCAGAGTACCATCAATATCTACAAACAGTGTCTTATATTGCTTCTTATACTCTCTCCATACATCCAGAGTTCCCCAGTCCTTATAAACATTTACCTCAAGACCAGAGAACTTAGAACCAGACAGCATCATATCATAGATGATGTGACTGATATAGCACTCTCCCTGCATATCTTTGAGTTTATTAAATGCTGCAGAGAACTCTTTAGCATCAGCAAACCCATATCCACCACAGGAGAACGTAGAACTGATGACATTCTTCTCTACAATATTGGTGACGATACCATTTACATCCAACTGAATATAACTCTTGTTTCTAGCATTGATATTGTCCTCACTATTCAAATCAAAGTATGCTACTTGATTGCCCTCTGTAATATCACACTCATAGTAATTGTCAGAGTCTTTGACAAAGATAAATCCCTCTAAATCGTTACCCTCAATCAGAGCATTAACAGTTTCTGATTGTGATGAAGTAGGTTCGTTGAGATACATAAGGAATGACTTCTCACAGACTCCAAGGTCATTAAGTTCATTCACAAATCCAGCACTGAACTGATACTTATCCTCGTGCTCTTGGAGACAGATGAAATAAATCTGGTCAAAGAAGTCCAGGTTGAGTCCTGAGATGGACTCAATTGCCATAAATCTATTTCTCTTTGGATGTGTCAACATCCACTTCGGTCGCATATCTGGGAAGCGAGACGACTTGCCTGCCATTGGAACGACTAAAGTTTTCATACAAATTTGTTGTTTCTACTAGTATTTTTAGTATAGTCCGATGTCTATCATTAGTCAAGTATGGTTCGATACGCAGCAAGGTCAGTGCATCCAATACCTTAAATGCAACAGTGTTTAGATGATATGCGTATCTGTCCTCTATCTTTGACCAGAGATGACAATATATTTGATATAACCTAAGGTTATTATTGTTGTGTATTCTAAGATTCCAGTGATAATATAAGTCTTGTTTTAACTTTGCAAAGTCTATAAGGTAACTATCAATAAAAGAATCTAAAAAGTCAATGAAGTACATCCTTTTGGGATGGAATATAACGTTAGCAAAGGTTAAATCTCCGTGACAAAAACTATATGGGATGTTCAGATCAGAGTCCAAGCATACCTGTGACAAGTAATCAAGGTAATCTGATTGAGTAAGTGTAGATATCTTATCAATAACAATCTTCTTTGACACACTATCGTGATACATCTTTGAGTTATCAACTAGAAAATCAAAGTAATCATACAGTGAGTTTAAGATGTTGTTAACACTCTTAACATCCGCGTGAGAAAAATACTCATCAAAAGAAAATCCCGAGACGTACTCCATATCAAAAGAGTATAAGTCATCGAGATTTACTTGATATACCCTAGGAGCATCTACATCTTTTAAAACAAAATGTGCGAACATTGATTGTTTTTTGGACTGTGCTACTAGTCTTTTATTATAATCTGGTGATGACGAATACTTCCTCAATACATCGTCACGGAGTAGTTCAATCTTACATCCAGATAAACCACTCTTCAAATTAGTCATACCTGATACTTAGAGTTATCTTTTGCTAGGTGTACAATCTTTCTACTAAAAGAACAATGCTCTTCAAAGAGTTCTGGGAATGCATAAGATGGTCCAAGTGTATGGACATCTGATTTATTCTCAAGGAAAAATTTATTCATCTGACTCTCATCGTGCCACTGAGCAATCACATCCCGAGTCTCGTCATCCTTAGTCCTACGATGTAGTTCCTCCATCATATCAATTACATAAGGCACCTTGCCACCCCATAGACATCCCTGCCAGTAAGTTGAAATATCAGTCCCCTCAGAGATAGCAGCATTGGACTTTAGATTAGTCTCAAAGGCACCAGGGAACTGATTATGTGGTGGCATATTCATATAGTGACAGGGGTGATGAACACCAATGAATGTCTTGTCAGTAAAGAGGTCTTCCTCTTTTACATCATCAACCACACGCATATCAGCATCAAGGAATAAAACATAATCAAACTGTTTGAGTGCATCCTTTGCCTTCAAGATTGTACCAAATCGATACAGAGTGATATACGGCCAGGGCAAATGCTCTTGACTAAAGGCGTGAATATTGTCAGGCATACCCTCAATCTCACCATCGGTAAAAACAAAGTATGTCTTCTCAGTATTCTTTACCAGATACTTCTCACACGCCTCATACCAAGTAGGGAGGAAGTTGAGATACTTGTTTGTACCAATAAAAATAACTGCTAGTTTCATTTTATTTTAACTAAAGTTTGAATGGGATAGTTAGTATTAACTACGTAAATAATTTCATAATCTAAATTATACTCATCTGTCATAAACCAATCAAGGGCACCTTTGACATATTCATCAAGAGTATACTGCTTGCGAAATTGTGGTTGGACTCGATAGATCTCTTTACTTTCTGGATGCAACTCAACATTATCTGTACGAGTTGGATGTAGAGGTAAACCTTTGTTTTCAATATGTGTCACTGCCATATCTCTACGGAAGATAGAGATTACTGACTGTAGGGGATCACCAACAACAAAGATTGCATTCTCAATCTCAGAGTACATTGGAGGGTAGAGAGTATGCTTACAACGACCAAAGTTAATACCTTGATGGAAGTGATCAAAGTTGCTTTCGATACCTAAATTGTTGATAATCTTAAACAACTGACTAGAAGCACATCCTCCAATACTATTCAATACCGTAACTTCACTCATTCCATTATCTCCCAATGTTCTGGATATAAATCTCTTGTACTTTTATCTTTTAATGCGGGTCCAAACCAATGCTTTGGTGCGATTACTTTTCCTTTGTTAGCAAACCAGGCACCCCACCAAGAGAATGTAGAGTTAGCAATGATAAAGTCTGAGCATAGACTCATCAAACACATATCAACATAACCACTGGTGTTCTCAGAGACTAGGAATCTGTCATCAGAGAACAGGTCTTGTTGTTTACACCACTTTGAATCATCAGAGAATACAATCACATTAGAATCTTTTGGAAACTGTGTAAGTGCCTTTGCGTAATAGTCTAGACCAAGATTATTATGATTACCAGAGTTATGAAGATAGTCTGTGCGACGTATATGTAGAGCAATAGGTGACTCAACACCACTGATCATCTCATTGCAGGGATCAAGTATCTCTTTTTTAAATGTAAAGTCACGACGGATGGTAGACTCTACATTTTTAAAATACTTTTCTGATTGAAAGAATCCCCATAGACTGACCCAATCAGGACAGTTGTTGAATAGATTCTCATCAAACTCAAATCCACTCTCTTGTTTGTATGGTCTACCCTGATCTATAGATTGAAGATTCAAGGCAACAACACTACTCATCTCAAAACAATCAAATAACTCTGTTCTAAGCATATTGCCGATACCATCATCAACTGCTTCCTTATAAAAAGGAAAGCAAAAGTTTTGATCATTGTTTGCGGAGATTCCACGGAGAGCAGCATACTGGAACATCTGGTTTCCCAGGCGTCCCAGTCTCCCCAAATGATTAAATCCAATCACCCTGCAAAGACCTCATCAGAAATCTCTGTAGGAGCATAAGCATCAATAGCAAATTTTAATCGCACTTGAGCATCAATCCATTTGAATGTTTTAGAGATACCTTCTTCAAGAGTTGTCTCATAATCCCATTGAAGTTTCTCTCGGATCAGATCATTATTAGAGTTGCGTCCACGTACACCAAGAGGTGCATCAAGCTTGTGCAATCTCTGTACGGGTTTGCCAGCAACCTTAGAGACAATCTCAACCAGTTGATTGATAGTTACCATCTCTTCTGAACCAATATTGACAGGACCTTCAAAGTCACTCTCCATCAATCTACGGGTTGCCTCAATACAATCATCGATATAGAGGAATGAGCGAGTCTGCTCACCGTCTCCCCAAACCTCGATAGCACCGCCTACAGGGGTCAGAGATGCGACCTTACGACACATTGCTGCTGGTGCTTTCTCACGTCCCCCATCCCAGGTTCCTTCAGGTCCAAAGATATTGTGATACCTTGCGACTCGGACAGGAATGCCGTGGTTACGAGCATAAGCAGCGTAAAGTCTTTCACTAAAGAGTTTTTCCCAACCATACTCTGAGTCTGGAGCAGCAGGATATGCTGAGTCCTCACGACAATCAGGGTTGTCAGGATCAAGTTGATTATGCTCAGGGTACATACAAGCAGATCCTGAGTATAAGATCTTAGTTGGTTGATCCAACTTTGGTCGATTACATTCAGTATGCTCTTTCTCTACACCATCAAAGGTCAGATTAAATTTACGAACTCCTTCAAGAATATTCAGGTTGATGCTACAGGAGTTGTGCATAATATCTGCATCATTCTCACCTGTAAACACAAAACCAGCACCACCCATATCAGCAGCAAACTGATAGATCTCATCAAAAGGTTTGATATATTGATAAGGCACATTTGCATTAACGTTACCAGAATATCCTTTAAACTGAATGACTTCATTGACAAATCTTGCATCACGCAAGTCGCCTTGTACAAACTCATTAGCAACCGTGACACCAAACTCTGGATATTTAAGGTCAACTCCACGAACCCAATATCCTTCCTTACGCAAACGGTGAACCATATGGCTCCCAATAAATCCACCCGCACCAAGTACCAGTGCGGTCTTCTTATACTCAGACATACCCCGAATAATTTATTAACTTACTATCTATTATACAAAAAAAGAGGGGTTATGACAACCCCTCTCAACATTTATTTGCGTGACGCGCCAGTGACATTTTAGAGATGCCACAAACTCCGAGGGTCTAGTGACCATCCCGACCAGGGCAATATTAACGTCATTCCGAGACGGGCATAATAGGAATGACTCCACCAGGATAGTTAAAGTCTATCCGAGACTCACAAAGGGAGTTTCTGACTCTTAGAAAGGAACTTGATTAATGCTTCAAGTCTCACACTGACGTCAGAAACATCACCACCAGATTTTTTGTCCTCTGAGCAGCACTTAGTAGTGTGCTTGGTTACTGCTGCAGCAATCTCTGCTACATCGCTTTCGATCTTAGCAAATCTTTTTTCAAAGTCTGCAATTTTTTCTTCAACCACTTTATCATACGCAGACATATAGGTTGACTGCGATGATCCCAAAGTTGATGGGGTAGATTTTCTTGCTGCCATGGTTATCAATTGGTTACTATGTGCTATTTATAGTCAGTTATACTTTCGGTAAGCACCAGGGTTATCTGGGTCCAACCATTTAGTATATTCAAAGTCCTCCATAGCAGTGGAGATTTGCATACTGTTGTCACAGAGATACATGTCTCTGTACTTTGCAATCATAGAATCCATCTTTTGGATTCTGTAATCTGGGTGACCATTCTCTAAGATTCCCTTCTCAACATAACGATAAGGAAACTGCTCAAGTAGAACCTTCATCAAACAACCTCCAGAGTCTGAAGGTCACTGTAGATATGCTCCATAAGCATATCATAATCATCAAGAGGTTCGCCAGAAAAAACTACTCCTTGATTCTTATAATAACGACGGACCTTTTTGAAAAGTTTCAGATTCTTTACATCAAGGAAGATGTCGCCATTGGCAGCATCACGGAGGGTTTGAACGTCTTTCTTGAACTTTGTTGTGAGTGTCATTGTCTCGTTTGTTGACCTAGGTATAGTAGGATCTTTTGACTATAATGTCAATGGGACAGTCTTTGCACTGTCCTATGCTGGTTACAGGGGTCGAACCTGTTTTTATCCCGTTATGATCGGGGTGCTATTACCGAATGGATAAACCAGGTTGGTTTCCCCACACACTATACACTTGCCACCCCTGTTCAGTAACCACCTTATAGCAAGTCTCAAGATGCTTCGTCATTTTGCCCCATATACATGCGTATGAGTTCATCATCCGCTGGTATCATCGCTGCTCTATCTCCGTTCTCATTTTCCACACCAATTGTCTCTCCGTTTTCCACTCTGTCCATAAGTGTGTCCCAATTTTCTTGCCAATATGCCACGGAATAAAATTGCATAGTTGATATATCTATGTGATTTGATTTTGTACAGATGCCCAATCTTTCTCGAAGATTTCCATACCTTTGTCAGTCAACATATTGTCATACATCTTATCAAATACAGATGGTGGCATCGTGCAAATTTGAGCACCATTGTACCAAGACCTGACCGCACGTTGCACACTACGAATAGATGCTGAGAGCACTTGAGTCCTCATACCGTGGATACGATACAGTTCACTGATGCTCCTAACAACCTCCAGACCTGCCACTGATTGGTCGTCCAAGCGTCCTACAAAAGGAGAAACATATGTTGCCCCCGCCTTGGCGGCAAGGACTGCCTGAGAGGCACAAAAGATCAATGTGACGTTGGTTTTAATTTTTTCTTTTGTCAGTTCTTTGCATACCAAAAGACCCTCACGAGTGCAAGGGATTTTAATTGTAGCAACCGAACCAAACTTTTCTGCGAGACGCATACCTTCGCGTAGCATCTCATTCACATCACCCATAACTTCCATACTGATATCAGCGATGCCAATATCTTTAATCTCCTGATATACATTCTCAGGATCTCTTCCAGATTTCATAATCAGAGATGGGTTAGTTGTAACTCCATCAATCAAACCAGTACCAAAGTAATCACTAATAATTTGAGTGTCTGCCGTATCAAGAAAGATTTTCATTAAAGTATATAAAAAATTATGTATGGGATTTGATCCCTATCGGGGCGGTAAGAATCGAACTTACACCTCCGCGTCCCAAACGCGGCATTCTACCACTATACTACGCCCCGGAGCGGAGAGGCTCGGATTTGAACCGAGGGTGCCCGTGAAGACACATTAGTTTTCAAGACTAACGCAATAAACCGCTCTGCCACCTCTCCTTATTTTTTAAGAGCAGCACGCGATTCACGAGGAACTTTGTGCTTCAACTCTGCATCCAAATTATACACTAACTCAAAGTTTTCTGTCAATACATAAAACCCAATGAGTTCCTTACCGTCATCTACCCAACCATAAGTGACTAGACATTCGTTGACATCGGCGCAAGTGATTTTTTTGTCGGAATTCAAATAGTGATTGTACCGTTGGTGCAAATTGATCATCGTTCTTCAAAATTTAATTTGCAGACTTTGCGCTTGCGTCTGTCCTCCTGGTATTTTAGGTCAGCATTCGATAACAATGGACCTTTCTTTAGATTTCTTTCAGACTCTAGTAATAAAACTTTACCCAAGTCTACTGCGGTGACTCTATCGTTGTAGACCGTAGTCATATTATAGCATCCGCAGGATTTGGATTTGTTAGGGAGACCAATAACCTCCATGTTGCATAGTTTGCATAGGACTTTCATTACTCTTCATCCTCACTCCTTGATATATCCGTTCTTGACTAACCATTCACCTGTCATAGGCGTTGGTGGATATACTTCCCACATACTACCACCAGCACAGGCCCAAAGAGCATTCATGGTCATGTTTGCTGTTCTACCTGCCCACTGTGCTTCCGCTTCCCA
>Ga0066831_10000089_pt1 | contig 18013 bp, 30 predicted proteins | sample ETNtaG_FD_66436 | JGI IMG/M metagenome (GOLD analysis project Ga0066831, IMG submission 66436) | Marine microbial and viral communities from oxygen minimum zone, Eastern Pacific Ocean - ETNP201306PF49B | ecosystem: Environmental > Aquatic > Marine > Oceanic | place: Pacific Ocean: Eastern... | reverse complement strand
TCTTCCTCATCTAGTTCCACTACCTTTTCGGACGCTTCCTCCAAGAGCTCTTCTAAGTTCTCTGGTAACGCCTGTCCTGGATAGGCCTTAGCCCAAGCCTCCTCGGGGGTAAGCCCTTCCTTGATAAACCTTCTGACGTTATCGATGTTAGCTAGCTTAAGCAGCCCGGCATCGGCTAACGCTCTTCGCATACCTTCTTCGTATGCATACTTAATTATATTGCTCATAGCACCTCTTAGTAGCTCTGCGCGGTAATAGTTACACTTCGCTAGTGTAACTATCTAGGACTAGTCGAGGTTTTGCAACGCATTATAAGCGGCGTAGGTCGCAGCGGGGGCTGCTAGGAGGGATAAGAGTGCTGCTCTTCCTCGCGGTAAATCTGATAACGAGGAGGGAGCTCTAACCTGCGCATCTCTATACGCGTCTGCTATGGCTCGAGCTATACCCCCTTTGTACGCACGCTTTAGGAAAGGGTGCATAGGACTAGAAACCTAGGTCCCCGCCAGTCATTGCGCGCTCTTCAGCTCCACCAGCTTGTCGAAGCAAGGACTGAAGCTTCGCATTGTTTCGGACGGCCTTAGTCTGAGCTGCGCCTTGGTAAATAGTAGGGTCCTCGCTGTAACCAAGTTCTCTGGCCAGTGCCGAAGCCCGCTGTGCCCCTGCCTGAGCCTGTGGAATCTGGCTCATTAGAGACTGGAGGTCCCCTGCTCCGAGCCGCTGTCCCTGAGCCTGCTGTAGCCTATAGAGCTCCAAGGCCTCTGCTTGGCCCCGCATCTCTTGGTTCGCTCGGACTGTTTCTCGAGCGTTTCGTGCGATAGCCTCGCCCTCTTGTGTGGCGTTCCAGTCCTCTAACATCCGCTTCTGCAGTGCCATCTCATTCATCGCTCGGTCTGTGTCCATCTGATTACGGGCTCTTGTGTGCTGCCCCATCTCTCGGTTGAGGTCGTACTCCCGGGTTAGATCTGAGACGTAGTCCGGGTTAAACGTGTCGCCTCGGAGCTTCTCTTTTCCCCAGCCGCCTAGTGCGTACTCATCAAAGTCGCCTATTCGATCTGCAGTCCAGTCAACGGCGTCGTCGTATACGTTGGCCAGCTTTACACCAGCGTCGTTAGCCGCCTGCAGCATGCCCTGGTAGTAAGCATTCTTATAAAAGTTGTCTAAAGTGCTCATCGGTTTCTCCTAGTCTGAGCAGGTTAAGAGGGCTGCCGCCCTCACTGGCGGTCTACGGTAATGTCATTCAGTACACTGATTAAGAATAGGTCCAATACTGAACAGTATAAAACTGTATACTACCTATTTACTGTATACCTTTGGAAGTTTCTTGCAACCAACTGTTTCGCCTGGGCTGCCGCGTCCTTGGCGTTCATACCCTGCTTCAACAGGTACGCATACACTTGCTGAGCCTGACTGATGTACTGGTTACCCGAGTCTATGTACTTCTGTACTTCCTCTGGATCCGCGTTTGCGTCGAACTGGTAATTCTCAGGTAGGTCTGCAAACTCGCCTACTTGAAAGTCCTGCCATAGAGGGGTGAAGTCAGGTAGCTCGGGCTCTGGCTCTGGTGCTGCCACTTGCTTAGACCGTCTAACCCGGCCTGGCTCTGCCGCCATAGTGCTGGCCTGTGCGTAGTCTTCATACACACTGGCGCTCTTATTTAGCTGGCGCATCTCGTTGCGTATGTCTTTAACAGCATCAGATATTCCGTAGGGCATTTTAGGGCCGCCTCTTACTAGAGACTGTATGGGTAGGCCCATGGCTTCGTCCAGGTACGCTATCCCATCTGTAGCATCGTCTACTGCACGGTCGTACATCCTACCACCCCAGTCTACCACGTTCCCGCCTAAGTCTTGTGCAGCTTCGTATACAGCTTGGGAGATATCGTTCCTACTCGTGTCTAGGGCTCCCGACGTAGCTACCTTAGCTAGGCCCGCTTCCTCTAGTGCACGCTGTACTCCTAGATTAAAAAACTCGGTGGCTATCTTCTCTTGTCGTTCTTGCTGCTTACTCATGAGTATTCCTGTTCTGGGGGGTCCTAGTACCTGTCTATGTACCTTCTGTTAGGGTACCTTTCCCGAGTCTTTTGTGGGGCGTCAGAGTTGCCGAACCCATAGAACTCCCCCGGGTTATTCGTCATGGAGAACCGGTCCACTGTCCGGCTCGGCATACCCGCTACTCCCCTTCTCCCTCTTCCTAGAGAGGCTCGTAGCCTATAGTAGTTAGCCGTGTCCTGTTCCGCGGCCTGCATAGCCTTGCCCATGTTTTCATTGGCAAGGTCTGCTTCGTTCTCCATGCTATCTGCCCGACTAAGTGCCGACTGTGCCCTAGCCTGCTCAATGGCAGCTCTTTGTAGGTCCCCATAGGGGAACTGTGCCTCGTCTATGAGTCGGTCAGCTCTTGAGGAGTGGTTGTTGTATCTCCACATAGGGCCCATAAAGGCGGTGCGCTCTGCTCTAAGCTCGTCCTCCCTATCCGCGAAGCGATACTGATTCTCCTCATTCTTCTTCCACCGCTTTGCGGTGCTTCGAGCACCCTCAAGCATGTTCATATGCTGCTGTCTTTGGTAGTCCTCAAACTTACCGTGTCCTGACGACACGTCCCCCCGCACACCCGTAGCTAGACGGTTACCAGCGAGGTTGTCCAGGTAGCCTATGCTGTCTACAAGGTTATCAGTGACGTTCTCTTCCCACCAATCACCGATGCCTGCCTCTTTTATGGCCTGGCCCACTCCAGCTTCGTAGGCTAGCTTCATGAATTCATTTAAAGTACTCATAGGTCCTCTTTATCAGTCAGAGAGCAGTCCGTAAAGTCCCGCACCTGCTAGGCCCGCTATCCCTGCTCGCCTTGCAACCCGTCCCGTCGGAGTATTTCCCTTTATATACGCTGCTAGCATCTCAGCTCTTGTTGGGGTAGTCGCCAGCGCCTGCCTATATGCCTTGTTTATCATTGCTGACGCTGCGTCCGCGCCTAGAACAGCCCCTGAATAAGCCCCTGCTCCGCCTAGTAGTGCTCCGGGCGCACTCCCGGTAGCTAGGCTACTCATAGCTACCACCGTCCCAGGAATTCCTCCCACCATGGCTCCGCCTATGCGAGCCAGCCTACCTCCGGGAGCAGACTTGGCTGCCTCAAGGGCGGCACCAGCTCTATCTGCGTACAACCTAAACGCCTCGTCGGCCATATCAGCTCTCACAAGGGTGGGCAAGTGCCGGGCGGTAGTCTTGAGGTCAAGGCCTCTATACCCCAGCCCCTCTCCGAATGCTTGCTTTGTTAGGCCGCGCTCTTGCAGGGCCTGCTGGGCTCCTGCTTCGTATGCGAGTTTTAGGAAGCTCTTCATTCTCTAATCCCTTAATGCGAGGTATCCTAGACCAAGGGCTCCAAGTAGGCCCGCTCGTCTAGTAACCTTTCCCGTCGGGGTATCTCCCGCTAGGTACTTTAATAGTAGTTTATCTTTGGGCATATCCGTAAGGATAGCTCGCCTGACCCCTGGATTAGCGATAAGCTCCGCAAGGCCTGCCCCGGCTTTAGCTCCACCGTACCCACCCATTACTGCCGAAACGGGTCCCATGGCGCTGCCCGTCAGAGTTGCTACCGTCAGACCCGGAGTGGCTCCTACAACTGCTCCGGCTATACCTCCAGATGCCCGAGCTAGCCGAGACCCCACGCCCGCCTGTACCTTAGCCTCCGCCTGCCCTCGCATAGAGTGTAGGATCCTCTCCGTGACCAAATCTCTCTTAACAGCATCGATAGCCCCTCGTACCCCAAGTTCGTACGCGAATTTTAGGAAGCTGTTCACCTACTGCTACCTTCCACCAAGTAGTAAGTCAGCGGCATTTCCGCCAAGATAACCCCCAGCTACGGTGCCTGCTCCAACGAGGCCCATACTAGCTAGAAGTGTATTTCTTATTTTAGCTGGGTCATCTGTGCCTGAGCGAGTCAAGCGAAGCCCAATATCACTAGGCCCGCCCTTCGCTGCCCTTCGCAGCTTAGCTGGGTCAACTTTTCCAGACATCGTGATGGGGTGGCGAGAGTTTATCAGTCGGTTACCTAGTCTTTGTCCTACCCGATGGCCCAGTATTCCGACGCCCGCTCCTCCTAGCGCCCCCATTAACCGGTTTCCTTCTTCCGCTGAACCGGCACCTACCATAGCTCCAATCCCTCCGGGCAAAAGGTACTTACCCGTAAGAGCGGCAGACCCTTCTTTAGTTATCCCAAAAGCGGTGCAGGCCTCTCTAGCTCCTACTTCGTATGCGAGTTTTAGGAAGTTGTTCAATCGCTATCTCCTCTAAACGTCCAGTAGGGTGCTTCTTTTCGCAAGTACTTCTCAGGTACCTCTGGGGGGAGCTTCGATATGTCCGGCCAATGCGGGACATCGAGCCTAGGACCCTTAGTACCACCGCTAACTGCCCCCGCAACCCCCAGCAAGTCAGATGGGTTCCAAGAGGAGTCCCGTACGTTCCAACCTTCGCGAGCTTCTTTGATGGCTTGCTGTACTCCTGCTTCGTATGCGAGTTTTAGGAAGTTGTTCATTCTAAAGGACTCCTCTATCCCTAAGTCTTTCCACGTATCTACGCGCAGCCTCTGGATTTACCGCGTTAAGCTCTGCTACCTCTGCAAGATGTCCCTTAACACTCGGGTCAAAGCCCGCGCGTCTGGACGCATTGCGGATTCTTCTGCTTTCTTGGAGGATTCTCCCATGTGCCCCAGCTGATTCGTACAGGGGTATTCTGCCTACCCCATGCTGCTTAATGCCTTCCTGTATACGCTTCCAGTTGGCGATCTCGCTAGCCATGGCGGGTATCCCCTCTGACGTAGTCTTAGCTACTCGGCTAATAGGTACCCCCATTGTCCGACCCATAGCCTGCGCCATAGCTTCTTTGGTCAGACCTCGCTCAGTCAGAGCCTGCTGGGCTCCTGCTTCGTATGCGAGTTTTAGGAAGTTGTTCATGCCTACCAGATCCCGCTTTCATTCTTTTTACCAAGAGCCGCTATGGAGGTTCCATGCCTGTCAGCCATGTAACGAAGGGCTCCTGCCACCTCATTATAGGGATCGCCTATCCCTGTAGTACCCATGGGGTAGTACTTCTTAACATTGGGGTAGATAAGCTGCCCTATTCCCGTTGCGGTGGACCTGGCCCGTAGGGGGTTGTCGGACCGCAGCTCATCCCAGATCTGGGGCCATAGGTCCGCCTTCCGCATGTCTGAGGAAGTGGTACCCCTAGGGTAAGGGTTGTCCTTTCTCCACTTCATGTCTACTCCCCTGGGGTTCACCTGACCCCTTCCATGCGCGCCCTCATAAGTATAGTTGGGTCGTCCCACCTGAAACTTGGACTCTCTTGCTATTATATTTCGGAGCTTCTCGTCGGTAGCCAACCTGGGGTCAAGGCCGTATGTCTCTATCGCCCTTCTTGCGTGCTCCTCAAACTCCTCGGAAGTTAGCGCTCGTTCAGGGGCTTCAGTAGGCATTCTAGTTATGCTTCCATCGGGGTTTAGCCCTACGGCGTCGCCTACCATTGATGTGTAGGGACTTCGTCGCCACATAGGTTGTCCCGTTGCCTGCGCCTCTTGCGCTGCTTCTCTCCAGGGGTTGTCCCCTGCCTCCGCTACCTGATTCATTCCCTTAATAGGGTTGCCCAAAAGCTCATCAGCCGCACCAATGTAGTCAGTAGCAGTATCCACTGCACTGTCGTAGAAATTGCCTATCTCAGATAAAGCCCTGTCTACTCCCTCTTGGTACGCCATTTTGAGGAATGGGTTCACTTAACCGCCCCCGCCTCTCTCGGTATTGCGGGCTGCCGCATGATCTTTATCAGTCATGGACATCCTTCGACTCGTGTCATAAACGCCCAAGCCCGGATCACCCTCTCCAGAACGAAGCCGCTCAGACAACCTCCTGTCGGCATTCATGGAATCCTCTTTCCGGCCCTCTTCCATCAGCTTCTTCGCGTCTCTATTTAGATCTCGTTGGTATGGAGACCAGACGTCGTATTCTCTACCCGAGGGCTGTTCCTTAATACGGCGCTCCCGTAGATTCTCGGGTGTACGACTCCGCGGTATAAACCCATCCACATGCTCCGTTCTAGTAGTTGCAGCAGGCGCGTATTTACGACCACCCAACTCCGCTTCACCGAGTCCATGTTCGCGGTGACTGTTAATCCTAGCGAACTCCCCGTACGCTCCGGGGTCAGTATTTCTTAGTGCCTCATCAAAGTTGATCAGGTTGGTTTCCCCATGGAAATCCCCATCCCCAAGATTAGCTCTACGGGTTACTTCTATGTTCCTAGCTCCGGGTATTTGCTCTTGTACTCGTAGGGAATTCCTAGGAGCATACGCTATGGGTTTAGGAACAGGGATGTGGTCTTTGCTCTTCAAGGTCTCTTCGAACGGGAGTTCCTCCTCCTTTTCTTTAAGTGCAGCCCGGGTTGGTCCCTGAGCTACTTTAACAAGGCCAGCGTCAATCATGGCTTGCCGAGCTCCTGCGTCGTATGCGTTCTTATAGAATTGGTCTAAGCTACTCATTCTAAACTACTCCCATCCGGCGTAAAAAGTCCGGCAGTATAAAGGGGGCCGCAGCTCCGGCAACTATGCCGAGCCCTCTCATCCCTGGTAATCTTCTAGCGTGTATCTTACCCCCCAGGTCTCTAGACATCCTATTAAAGGAGGCCTCGGCTTGGCCGACGCTTCCCGGCATGGATGCAGTCGCTCTTACGCCATGAAGGGCAGCCTCTCTATTAAGCTGTGCGAGCATCTTTCGCTTTTCTCGTCCTGAGAGGTGGGGGTTCTTAGTAATGTCCATAAGCTGAGCCTCTACGTTAGCGAGTTGCTTAGCGGCGGAACCTTGAGTGCCAAGCCCTGCTAGCGCGCTGCCCAGCTGGGCTCCACCATACCCGCCCATTCCAGCAACCAACAGGCTAGCTCCCGGTGCCAGTCCCTGAGTAAAGTACGGGTAACCCTCCTGGGCAAATTTACCCATCAAGAATTTGTCGAAGGGGTTAGCTCGGTCACTTGCGGTGTTGACCATCCCTCCTCGCTCCTGTGATAGGGAGATATCCCCTCCAGGGTTGACTCCAGGTAGCTGACTCGTGCCCCCTGCTTGAGGCGGAGGTACCTCCACAGCGTCTCCAGGCGCTACATCGGTAGACATCGGGGATACCCCGTCGTTCGCTACCGGGGGTTGCAGCATAGTGCTAGCTGGAGCCCCCGAGATGGTATCTGCATTAGAGATGGGGTCAGTGATATCTGAGCCATCCTGCTTATAGGCAGCTTTGCCAGCAGTAGTGTTAGCTTCCTTAGCTAAAAAATAAGAGGGCAGTACGTTAGATAGCTTACTCAATGGATCTACTCCTGGAGCTACAGGGATTGGAACGGGAACGGCTATAGGTACCGCAACTCTTTCTGGTCTTAGGAGAGGCCCTCGCCTTACTAAATTCTGGGGAGGCGGGACGGGGACACGAGGAGGCTCTTCAACCCCCTCGATATCCTCTTCCTCTTGATCTTCGCCCGGCCACATTCCCATGGCCTTTAAGAGTTTAACTATCCTAGAACGCTCTACCGCTTTTTCTTGGAGCGTTTGGGGTTTTTTGTCTTCTGGCATCCTGGAGAACCTACTCTTTCTTTAAAAACGGCCTCTCTAGCTTCCCAAGCGGGCTGGCTTTCCTTGAAAGAGCTTCTGAGCTCTTCTAAGATCTTTTTTGGTCCACCTTTTGAGGTTACCAGTACAGCTGCGTTTTGTTTTCGTACTAATTCTATGTCCCCCTTTTGCTCAGTACTAAGCAAATGAGGGTATTCCACTCTAGTTTTAAACTGTGACTCACGAGATTTCCAGTCTGCTGTTCCACTACTCCACTCTGAAGATAGTTTCTTAAGCTCAGAAGGCTTTACTCCAGCGGCGGCTCGCGGCTTAACCTTCCTCTTAATTATCTTAACGCCATCCTTGCGGATAGCAGCCTGCATGGCCTTCTCTAAAGGGGAGCGGAGAGACCGCATGACATCATCCGGCTTACCCTCAGAGGCGGTGTAAGCGGATTGGTACGCTGAGGCGAGTTCCACAGCGGTTGCCCACTGCTTAGAGCACCCCACCATATCCAAGCTTAGTAGTAGCCTTACCCGGTATGCTGTTCTAGTGTGTCCCGCACCCTCTCGGTACGTCTCAGCCATTATCTGCGCTGCATTAGGATCCATCAGTTTCTTCCTCGTCTTCAACAAACGTCAGCACTGAGGGCTTCCACCCAGTGGTGCTAGCCTTGCCCTGCGAAAGGGCCTCTGCTTGTATTCTTAACAGTTCTACCTCTGAGTATATATCCCCTCCCTCTGTTATCTCCTCGGGGGACGGTGCTAGAGGAGCTTCTCGCTTCTTGCGCTGCTTCTCTTCGAAGTCTGCGAGTTCTTTATTGCACTGCTCGGCCCACCCGTCAGACCCCAGCGTTACTAGAGGGGTAGGGGCTGGGTTATCCGGCTCAACAAAGTAGTCGTCCTTAAGTCCTGCGGGAGCGGGCATCATAGAAGTCCCTCCTTCCGCCATCAGATGCTTCGCATACTTAATAAGGCGGCGGACAACCGCAGAACGGCTATACCCGGACAAGCCAGATAGGTAATCAAGGAATGCAAGCTGGTCTACCGAGATAGAAACCATCTGGCGCTGCTTCCTGAAGTTCGAGTCATCGTACAACGTCGAGAAGAACCTAGAGGAATCTACTGCCCTCTTGCTGGGTAAGGGGAACTGGGGAGGGGTATTTCGTGTAAATGAGTACTTGGTAACGTCATCTGCGTAGAAGGGCTCAAAGTCACTCCAAGCCTTAACTCCTAAAGAGGACCCTCCCACAGTGACCATCCTCGAGAACTCTTCTTCGTTCGGGTCACGCTCTCCCCGGCATAAGCGACGAGCAACGTAGTATGACATGCCTAGGGACTTGCCTAACCTGCCGTAAGTAAGGCCAGAGACTATTCGGTATTGTTCTAGAGGTGTTCTGACTTGGACGCCTCGGGGTAGTTTACTATCTGACATGTGGGTTTCCTCCTCTTTAGTGCAAAACTCAGGTACTACTTTATGTGCGGAGTGCAAAACTCAGGTACTACTTTATGTGCGGAGTGCAAAACGCAGGTACTACTTTCTATGAAATTTAACGAAAAGTAGTACACGCCTTTTTGCCAAACGCAAGTACTACTTTTTTTGCAGCAATCGAATACGGGCTTTAAATGGGGTCGAGTGCCAAAACTAACATTCCGATTAGGCTAAGCATTGCGGATAGTTAGAGGCGCGCTGCACATCATATGTACTACTTTTGGGTTTTTTCGCTGAATTTTCGGCCAAAAATGCCCAAATGCAAACAAAGTAGTACCTGAGGTAGGCGGCAACTACTGTAGAATTACAGTTTCATCAAAATAGGGGTAAAAAGTTCGGGGTTTTCGTACGAAATAAACACCAATGATTTCAAACACTTACGTTTTCTGCTTTTCGGTAATAACCTAGTGATAACAATAACTTATACCCGATTCGGCGTTTTTTGCGCACTCTCCCGTGTAACAAAGCCCCTATGGGGAGATTTATAAAAAGAGGGGGAGCAACGACCAAATGTAGTATAGATCCTTACATATACATACATACTTTTCAGGTTTGTTAATATATGTATATGTTATGTGAAGCTGTGTAAAAAAGCAACGAAAGCAGTGCTAAGTTACCGTAATCAAAGCAAGAAACGCAAGAAACGCTAATCAACGCAAGCAACGTAAGTCCTTGTAATCATTGAACATACACTTTTGACGTTTTTTACCATCTTTTTACCCCTATTTTGATGAAACTGTAATTTTACACTACTACCCGCCTACCTCAGGTACTACTTTTTTTGCATAGCGCCTTTTTCCATCTCTAAAACACGCTAATGCAAAAAAAGTAGTACCCGAAGTTTGCAAAAACCTCTCCCCCAACTACCAAAAAACACGTTTTCGACGCCGAACAACGAAAAATCAAAAAAATTTCGCGAAAAAACTCCCTTTAAACGGCTTAAACTCGTTTTTGCTGCTAGTTCTGCTTAGAACTACTCAGAATGGGGGGAAATTTACTTCTGAATAGCCCTAAGGTAGGCTAGTGTATTACCTGTAGGTACTTGACTTAGGCGGTAGATGGCTAAAAGATCCTGGACAGCTTGGCAGAAGGGGATGGTGGCGTTATTTAACTCCGACCGGTTCTGTGAAAAGTTCAAGCAGGTGGTGGCAGAGCATGCCCGGGGCAGCTCTGACCCCGACATACTACTGAGCGCTTTCCAGAACTACTACTCCTACAAAAACCCGGGGTTTGGGGCAAACCACTGGGTATTTTCCCGAACCAAGTCCACTCTAAAGACTACCTCCAAGGGCATCTTCGTAGAAACCGAGGAAGGAGCTAGCCTAGCCCTGTCCGAGAAGAACTCTCTAGAGCTAGCCGCTGCTGTAGGTAAGGAGCGCTGGCTTAAAACCTTCCTCTCTAAGTTTCCAACGAAATAAAAGTGGGCAACTTCATTACTTATTAGGGTATAAGGGGGTACTACGTCCACTTTAACTGGAGATAGAGATGCCAGACATAGAACCGACCCTAACGTTCAAGGTACGCGGGTATAAGCCAATCTTTGGCGACGTTGTCACTTACGTAATTGCTTCCAGCATACATATAGTTGAGAAGCACTTCTCAGAGATGTCGCCCGAAGAGGGCGGTTATATCCGATGGTCTACCGAGCCCGTCGAAGAAATACCAGAAGAAGCAATGCAGAGCTGCCCCAGCTGCTCCCACGGCTTTAACGATCCCCGGCATGTGCTAGACCTCACCCCATGACGAGCCTGCTGATAGTAGGAGTGCTCATGGGGGCTCCTCCCACATATGACCATCCTATAACTGATCGAGAAGACTGGCCAGAGGGTATAACCCTGACCACCCTAGCTCACATGGCATGCACGGAAGCTGGGGAGAACTGGACAGAGGTTAGAGCAGTGCTTAGCGTTGCTCTGAATCGTGCCCGAAACTGGAAGCAGGACATCTACAAAGTAATCACTCGGCCCCGGCAGTTCTCCCTAAGAGGGTGCCTAGACGATAAGAACAGGTGGAGATCAGTAAAGCAGAAGCACTTCGAGTTCGCAGAGAAAGCTCTAAATGGAACTCTACGAAGGCCTAAGTGGATGAGTGCTAAGGTTATGTGGTTCGCTACCGAAACAGCCCTCAAAAAACCTAGGAAGAAAAATGGCAAAACATATACTTTCTACGAGAGATGGTGGGCTAGAGGTTGGCGGCCGGTGAAGAAGACACCTGTTGGCCACATCTATTGGAAGTCCACAAAATAGCCCGCCGGAGGCGGTCTTCGGTCGGTGACACAGATAACTAACATTAGTAAAGTATCATGCTACTCAACGTACTGATCGAAATAGACTGCATAGAAATCCCTCGCAGCATGCCCGGCAACCTAGAACGTTCCCTGACCATATTCATGCAAGACGTGTTTCAGCTACACAACTCTGCCTTGGTCAGGGACTTTTCTATATCAGTATCCATTAAGCCGCAGCTGACTGAGTCGCCATGCCTCGCTAGCCCTGACTACGATGTTATAGGCACAGCGGGGTCGGACTGAGTATTGGCCAGCCCCGCATCACTCCCTAGATTATACATGTACAGGGAGTGACTATGACTGCAGAAGATTACAACGCTAAGAGCATGAAGCGCTACGGATGGGGCCCAAGCCGATTTGGGCTAGAGCCTGACGCTTCTATAGAGGACATAACCGAGGCGGTCGCTGACTTCCAGCGGGAGTCCGGACTGACACCAGACGGTAAGGTCGGACCAATGACCTGGAGGCGGATGGAGGCCGAGCGGGAGTTTGGTGCGTCTGAGTCGTATCCGTCTTCTTTAGGTTTCATACAGGTATCGGGTAGCCCGATACCCGTGGACTTCAAAGCACAGATGTGCAGTTCAAATTCCCCCTATTCTCTAGTGGGCCAAGGCGGACACTCACGACGGAAGAATCCACCTACGCAGGTTGTGTGGCACTGGGACGCATGCCTGAATGCCGAGACCTGCTACAAGATACTCCAGCGACGTAAGATATCGTCGCATGGAGTGATAGACAACGACGGTACCTTCTACCAGATGCTAGACTTCGCTGACCACACTGGCTGGCATTCGGGGGACAGCAAAGTAAACCGACGCTCTATAGGAATAGACATATCCAATGCTGTTTACCTCAAGTACAACAAGTACTACGAGAAGCGCTGGGGGCCTCGGCCTGTCATAAAGGCGGAGGTTCACGGACATGAGTACGAACTGCTTGGCTACTATGACGCGCAGATAAGGACAGCTGCAAAGCTCTCCGCCTTCATAGCCAAGCACTTTTCTATAGACCTGGTCACCCCCGACTCCAATACTGTTATTGGAAAGCCTCACCTATACCGGGGGCACCTCGCTCACTACCACGTCAAGAGAACCAAGTGGGATGTTGCTGGATTTCCCTTTGACGATGTGTTGGGATATACCGAACCACTGGAGTGAGTATGAAAAAACGAATACATGTGAACATGCATAATATTCGTACTAACCAGAAGACGGGGAGCCGCCTTCCGGTAGTCACAGTCAAGACCTACAAAGATAATACTCGCTGCCATTCCGTCACTATAGAGGGGCCTAGCCGAGTAGTGTACTCTCCAGATAAGCCCCTCAGCTGTGGAGCAAGAGTCTGGATAGAGACAGACTCTGAAGTGACGTGCCTAACTGAATACGAAGAAGAAACCTCGCTTGAGTAGGAGAATATAATTGGTTGAGACAAAAGTCTTAGAGCTCGACTTCGAGATAATTAAATACATGGAAGCGCCTGCGCTCATAGATCTGATTCTAGAGAACAACGAAGCGCGTAGCCTAGACGACAAACACGATAGAGAGGTGGTGGGCAAAGCGTTGGCTAACGCTCTGGAAGCCTGGACATCTTATCGTGCAGCTATTGCCGCGTTTAGGATGAGCGGAGAGCTAACCCCTGATGAGATCATAGAAGCCATGGCTGCTATAGAGTCAGGGTATGCTAATGACCTAACAGACAAGGACACCTAATGATTTCTGTACGCCAAGGACGAGACAACCGACGTTTCATTGAGATTACTGACCGGGACCCTGATAAAGACGGGGCTCCTAACGTATCGATAATGATCTGGGACAGCGGCAGCGGCACCGTAGCTATACGGGCTACCGATAACCGGTCGGGAGAAGTGTTCGAAACTACCCTCGGATCTGGCGTAATTTCTAAGAATACGGTTGCGTAAAAAGTCGGCTCTCTGTGTCATAAGTATTTGATGCTTCGAGGCGTTTATATCAATCGAGGTATCTAATCAATCACAGGAGCAAACAATGAAAGACAATAAGCCTAACCCTACCTCTCCATTTAAGGAGAGCTCAAAAACTTTATCCAACGAGGAGAAAGCGCAGGCTGCGAAGAAGCTTCGTAAGCGTGTGCTGTCGGGCGACTACAAGACGGTAGCACTGCCCAGGGAGGACAGCGCCTCCCGTAACCGCGAACTCATCGAGTCTCTCTACGAGTCCGTTGAGTCCCTCCGGACCACAAACCCCCTAGTAGCTAGCCGGATAAAGGCCTCGGTAGATAATCTTGCCGTAAGCCTTAGAGTCCTGGAAGCTAACCAGAAGGTTGAGTACATAGAGACCGGCAGGCACTAGTCTCAGAGTCCCAAGCGGGGGTTACGCCCGAGTGGTGAAACTGGTAGACACGCTAGATTTAGGTTCTAGTGCGCGCAGCGCGTGGGGGTTCGAATCCCTCCTCGGGTACTGCCCCCCAACAAATACACAACGTTTAATACTGCAGTAGGAGGTCCGATATGGCTAATGCCAGCGGCTACCCAAACGACAGTCCAGGAAAGAAGATATCTAGAGCCACGTTCTGGGTGAACTCCCTGGCTCTTATGACCCACCTGCAGGTACCCTATAGAGGGTCTCTGGTATTAACTGGAGAAGGCGGGGACATCTGGACACTAGACGGGTTCGGGATACCTCGAGAGAGTATATCCGCTGTGGACGTATCAGATGAGTGGTTTGAGACACTATCGGAGATGTTCCCGGGAACCAATTTCCTCCACGGAGAGGCAGGCAGGTTAGCAAAAAAAGCGCCCTACAACTTGGCGAATCTGGATTTCTGCAATGGCCTGACGGCCGATAATATAGAAACCCTGGTTAGGGTAGCCTCTAACGCAGACACACTTCCCTGTATAATTGGAGTGTCTTCGCTCAGAAGCCGGATACACCAGAACCAGAAGAAGCCACTAACAGTAAAGATGCCCTTACGTTCACGCAAGCAGCTGCTAGAGTACCGTGAGAGCAATGGAGTATACTGTGGAAACCAGATGCTCCTGTCAGACCCCTTCGACCCAGGACTAGCTATAAAGAGGGCAGAGTCCTGGTTGACCCACGTAGCGTATGAGAGGTTTCCTAAAGGCGTTAGAAGGAAGCTAGTCACTCCCAGTGGAAAGCAGACTCCTATCGGTAATGGCATAGCGAGGGTACACGCTATGGTTTCTTGCGCTAGAGTACACCTAGCACAGAAGGACATCGAACTGTCTGCGCTAAGTACTATCTGCTACCACAGCAGGAGTAACGCTACAAACGGTAGTGCATTCGTGCACGGCCTTATCCTAGCGTATGCCTCCCGGCACAAGGACTACGTGGCTAGCAGGCTCAGCGAGTATGACGGGCTCGTACCTTACCTTGAGATACCCGCAGCCCAGGGAGAGGACAAATTGAGGGAGTTGGCCCTCGCTCTCTCCGATAAGATGCCAACGGGTAGAGTTGCGGACATCCTTAATATTAGGACGGGTACCGTGGCTGCTTGGAAGGCCCACAGAACGATGGGCACTTACGACCACCTGTCCGTACCTGATACAATCGGGGAAACACCTCCGTCAAAGCTGCTCAAAAACGAGTACGGCTATGGCCTTTTCTAGGCCGGTGGTCGTATCTACCGTCTGGTATTGCGCAGATTGCGGACACACCATGCTTAAACTGAGACCTGACTGCTTTATGTGCGGGTCCAAGAGAATTAGGAGGTGGTGATGAAGCCATCTAATAAGTCCAAGCCCCTAGACGAAGCTATAAAAGAGGTGTTTGGATTCGACCGGAAGGCGGCTATAAGCAAGCTTAAATGTGCGCCTCCACCCTACGGGTGTGGGGGGGACGTGGACTTGTCTGAGCTGACCGGGGTACAGACAAAAGAATACTCTATCTCGTCCATGTGCAAAGTATGCCAGGAGGCGTTCTTTGACTGAGACAAGGACAGCGCCCGTTAAGATACACATTAAAGGGACAGTCGAAGGACACTTAATAGCTAAGTTGATAGACGTAGCTGAGACCTCCTACGGGTACGGCTCGGTGAAGCTTTCCGCTGACTTTGACGACGTAGACCCACAAGGACAACCAGTGGTAGTCGTGGCTATTAATACCGAAGAGGTGAAAGAATAGCAAATGGCAGACTCTAATAAACACGCAGAAGACCTGCTTAAGTTACACCGAAAGAGGGTGGAGCTAGAGCACCCTGGCCTTCTGGAGATGCTGGGTAAAGTGGTTGACCGAAAGGTTGCCGAGACTTACGGGCTCAAGCACCACCAGGTGTGGAAGCTCAGGACTGAGCTAGGCCTACCCCCAAAAGGCACTCTCTCAAGAGAGAAGAAGAAGACGAGGAAGAGCATAGCTCGTAAGTACCCGGGTATCCTGAGTAGGATAGGCTTCCTGCCAGACGCTGAAGTTGCAGAGCACTACGGTGTTCACCGGTCAACTGTGGGCAAATGGCGAAGAAGCCTTTCTATACCGGATTGCCCGCCGAGAGGGGCTACTGAAGAGAGCGCAGACTTTGACACAATGCCGCCTACACAAGAAGCGGCCACAGAGAAAAAGGGAGATACTACAGTGAAGTATAACAATAAGTCAGTGCCTCCCCCGGCAATCCCTCCAGAAGCAGTGGAGATCAGGGGTAGGCCTGAAAAGAAGCCCGAAGAGACCGGACTGCAGTACGCTATCCGTAGATACCCGAAGCTAATAGCTTGGATTGGAATACACTCTGACGAGGACTTGGCTAACTCTTACGGCCTCCACCCCCCGGCGGTGGTTGCTTGGAGAATAGAGCTGGGCTTAAGAAAGCCCGGGGAGTAGTGCCCATGGCATCAAAAAAGGTATTTCTTCTGATGGAGCAGCTGGCCGTAGAGCTAGCTAATGAGATCAGAGAGGAGTATGGAGAGTCCATAGCTCTAAGGGTCGGAGAAGTGCTTACCAGCGCGGGACGCTCTGAGCCAGAGCTCTCCGACACATTTACACCTACACCAAGGACCCGTGTACCTGGTGAGAGAGTAGCTCTCCGAGCTATTCCCCAGCCTGACGATTGGCCCAAAGAAGGGCGTGTCATCCCCACAGATAGTGTTACTACAGCACTAAGGGAGGAGGACATGACTGAGGGTGAGGTCAGAGACGTACACTGGGGCCTGATAGAAAAACTTCAGCTGGACGCGCTTCCTTTGGAGTTGCTGGTGGAGCCATTTGGCTTAACCATCGGCGTATTGGAAACGCTAAAGTCCAAGTTTGGCTCCTCAAAAGAGGCAGCCAAGTGACTCACTATGATAGGCAGGGCGCGGAAGACCTACGGGACGCCGTGCTCTGCCTATCTGGTGTATTAAGGAGGATACTATGCCGAGTGCTCCGAAAGTCTGGGTAGCCGTCGGTAACTGGAAGATGGTAGACCCCGAGGGTAGAGAATACATAAAAGTCACGGACTTCCCAGTGCCTGATGACTGCCCGTACTCAGGTGAGTCAATGTGGGTAATAAAGAAGGGCGGATCAGACTACAGTGGGTGGGGACTTCTAGAGAATATGCCCTTCTTTTGCACTGAGGTGGCCCTAGGCGACTTAATAGAGTATGCGGGAGGCAGCGGTGATATAAAGCCTAAGTATACTGGAAGATACATACCATGATCGGCCCAAGGTTTAAGGTAGGGGACACCGTTGAGTTTAACCATAGGGGCGAGAAGAGGTACGGTAGAGTTCTTGAGGTCCTCTACGCAGCCGGGGTTAACCCGGAAACAGGCGTAGGAAGGGGATACCAAGATAGGCTAAGGATAGAATACCTCCGCCCGGGTCCTTTCGATCACCCCGATTGGACCTACACTTTCTATACTAAGAAAGTTGACGACTTGACGGCCGCTGGGCTGTAGGAGCCAGGAAAGAGTGGACCGAGCGGGGCTAAATGAAGGGCTAAGACTTGTAAAGAAGATAGCGCTTAGGATGTCCCGGGGCTTACCTAGCTACTTAGACAAGTCAGAGCTGGTCGCTGCAGGAAACGAGGGACTGGCCAAAGCTATCCGTACTTTTGATGAGGCTAAAGGTGTCCCTTTCGGCGCTTACGCAACACTGAAGATACGGGGGTCTATACTGGACAGCCTAAGAAAGAAAGACCCTCTAACACGGGATCAAAGAGCAAACAAAAACATACTAGACGAGTACGTAGACGCGCACATAGCTAAGCAGGGCAAAGCACCGCAAGCAGAGCAAGCAGCGAAGGACACTGGTATAGAGGTAGGTCAGGTAACCTTTCTAATGAGTAACCCGGACAGTACCCTCTACATACAGGACTACGTTAGCTCTGATGGGAACCTTCTTCTGGAGGACCGACTCGCTGAACATGCAGAGCGGCGGCAGGCAATGTGTGCTATGGAAATGTCTCACTGTGTTCGAGAGATACTAAGCAGGCTGCCTGAGCCAGATAGGGAGCTACTGAAGAAGTACTACCTAGAGGAAAGGCCCTACAGAGAGATCGGTGAACAGATGGGAGTTACGGAGACGCGGGCATACCAGAAGGTTAGGTCCAGCGTGAAGAAAGCCGGAAGAGTCGCTAGCAGGCTATTCTGGGATCTCGATAGCCTGTGATGCTAGCAGCAAAATACGTTATCTGCGTTATTACAGCGCACACGATGGCCTGGATTGTAAACACCCAGAGCATCGTAGATGGCTCGACCAGTAAGAAGCTCT
>Ga0066831_10000088_pt1 | contig 18049 bp, 17 predicted proteins | sample ETNtaG_FD_66436 | JGI IMG/M metagenome (GOLD analysis project Ga0066831, IMG submission 66436) | Marine microbial and viral communities from oxygen minimum zone, Eastern Pacific Ocean - ETNP201306PF49B | ecosystem: Environmental > Aquatic > Marine > Oceanic | place: Pacific Ocean: Eastern... | reverse complement strand
CTCAGTTAATAGTTAATAATATTAATTCTCTTCTAGAAAATTATGACAATACTATTTCTTTAAAGGCGCCATCTTATCTAAAACAAGGTGATAGTGATAAAGTAGATAATTTAATTCAAGAGATGCAGAATGGTGATATAGGAGCTTTAATAACATATAAAGCGAATCCATCATACAATTTATATAATGCATCAAAATTTAACGCAGCACTTTCAAAAGTAGATTTAACTATATCAACTTCATCATATAATGATGAAACAGCTTCTTTAATGGATTATGTATGCCCTGATCATCATAATTTAGAGAGCTGGGGGGATCTTCATCCTTCTCATAATGAATACACTTTAATGCAACCAACTATTGCCCCATTATTTGATACTAGGCAATTTGAGCAAACTTTATTAAATTGGACAGATCAGAATGATTATTACACTTATTTATCTGATTTTTGGAGATTGAAAGGTGTTAACTGGGAGCAGGCTGTACATGATGGGTTTTTTACACATGAAGACTTAGAGCCGAAAATTAGATCAATAAGTCCTTTAAATAAGGATATTTTAACTTTTGAAAATTCAAGTGATGAGATAGAGCTGGTAATATATGAAAAAATAGGTTTAGGAGATGGGACACAAGCTAACAATCCATGGCTGCAGGAATTTCCTGATCCAATTTCAAGATCGTGTTGGGATAATTATTTAACAGTTTCAGCTAGTACTGCAAGAAAACTTAATTTAAAAAATTGGAACGTTTCAAATGGAGCATTAAATGGAAGTATTGTAAATATAAAGGCTGATAATATTATTATTGATAACGTGCCTGTAATGATTCAGCCCGGACAGGCAAATCATACTGTTGGTTTAGCACTTGGGTACGGCAGGACAAAATCAGGTAAGGCAGCTAATAACGTTGGAGTTAATGCATTTCCATTATTGAAATCAAAGAGGCTTTCTATTGAGCTTGTTGAAGAAGGAGAGCATGAGTTTGCTTCTATACAGTTACATCATACTATGATGGGAAGAGATATGGTCAAGGAAACTACATTGTCAGATTATATTAAGGACCCTTCTTCAGGTAATGATAGAGTTACTTATCCTACATTTAAGGGTGATTTACCTGCGGATCAACTTAGCTTGTATGATGAACATGATTTAAAATCAGGTCATTTTTGGAATTTATCTATTGATTTAACAGCTTGTACTGGCTGTGGAGAATGTGTTATTGCTTGCCAGGCTGAGAATAATATCCCAGTTGTAGGCAAAGAAGAAATGAGAAAAAGTCGTGATATGCATTGGATGAGAATAGATAGATATTACTCTTCTGAAATGACTAAAGAGAAAGCAAAAGAAGAAGATGTTTCTGCAATAAAAATGTATAAAGAGATGGAGGTATCTTCAGAGAATCCAGAAGTTGTTTTTCAGCCTGTGATGTGTCAGCATTGTAATAATGCTCCATGTGAAAATGTTTGTCCTGTAGCAGCTACAACACATAGTAATGAAGGACTTAATCAGATGACATATAATCGGTGCGTTGGGACACGATATTGTGCTAATAATTGCCCTTACAAGGTAAGGCGTTTTAATTGGTTCCAGTATTCAGAGAATGAAAAGTTTGACTTTAATATGAATGATGATTATGGGAAGATGGTGTTAAATCCTGATGTGGTTGTGAGATCTAGGGGTGTAATTGAGAAATGTAGCATGTGTATACAAAAGATTCAAGAACTCAAATTAACAGCAAAGAAAGAAGGAAGACCTATTTTGGATGAAGAGGCTCAAACTGTCTGTGCATCTTCTTGTTCAACTAATGCCATAGTATTTGGAGATGCAAATAATCCTGAAAGCGAAGTTTCTAAACTTAAAAAGGATGAAAGAGTTTATGACCTTTTAGATCATCTAAATGTCAACCCATCTGTTTTTTATCAAACCAAAGTAAGAAATAAATCATAATGCATAAAGAATCAAAAATAAGAGATCCATTAATTCTTGGGAATAAGACATACCATGATATAACAAGAGATATTGCTAGGCCTGTTGAAGGGAAGGCAAATAAATATTGGTGGATTTTATTATCTTTATCTGCTGTTTTAATGTTGTGGGGCTTTGCTTGTATAGCCTATACTATTGGTACAGGAATTGGAGCTTGGGGATTAAATACGACGGTTAATTGGGCTTGGGATATTACTAATTTTGTGTGGTGGATTGGAATTGGGCATGCTGGCACATTAATTTCGGCAGTATTATTGTTATTTAGACAAAAGTGGAGAATGGCAATTAATCGATCTGCAGAGGCAATGACTATTTTTGGTGTTCTTCAAGCTGGGTTATTTCCTCTTATACATATGGGAAGACCATGGTTAGCTTATTTTGTATTCCCAATACCTAATCAGTTTGGATCACTTTGGGTTAATTTTAACTCTCCATTAATGTGGGATGTATTTGCAATTTCCACTTATTTGACAGTTTCTGTGGTATTTTGGTATATTGGTTTAATTCCTGATTTCGCAATGATACGAGATAGAATGGATAAAACAATATCTCCAATGAGGAAGAAACTTTATACATTAATGGCGTTTGGATGGAGTGGAAGAGCTAAGCATTGGCAAAGATTTGAGGAAGTGTCTTTAGTTTTAGCCGGTCTTGCCACACCACTTGTATTTTCAGTTCACTCCATTGTAAGTATGGATTTTGCCACATCTGTTATTCCTGGGTGGCATACAACTATTTTCCCCCCATATTTTGTTTTAGGAGCACTGTTTTCAGGTTTTGCTATGGTAGAGACATTATTAATTATAATGAGAAAGGTTGTTAATATGGAGGCATATATTACAATTAAGCATATTGAATATATGAATGTAATTATTCTTTTTACAGGATCATTAGTTGGTGTAGCTTATATTACAGAACTTTTTATGGCATGGTATTCGGGCGTTGAATTTGAACAATATGCCTTTTTAAATAGAGCAACAGGTCCATATTGGTGGGCATATGCTAGTATGATGACCTGCAATGTAGTGATACCACAACTTTACTGGATATATAAAATACGGACATCATTTGTAGCAACATTTATTTTATCCATATTTGTTAATATAGGCATGTGGTTTGAACGTTTTGTAATTATTGTAACATCATTACATCGTGATTTTCTTCCGTCATCATGGACTATGTTCTCTCCTACCTTTATTGATATTGGAATTTTTCTAGGAACAATTGGCTTTTTCTTTGTCTTGTTTTTATTGTATTCTAGGGCTTTCCCAGTTGTTGCACAGGCTGAGTTAAAAAGTGTTCTTAAATTATCAGGGTCTGAATATAAAAAGTAAAAATGAAAAATAAAATTATACATGCTATCTTTGATGATGAACAGGACATTTTAAGTGTTGTCAAAGATTTAAGAGATAAAAAAATTGTTATTAATGAGGTGTATAGCCCATTTCCTATACATGGTTTAGACCCAGTACTTGGACTAAAAGAAACTAGGATGGCAATAACTGCATTTATTTATGGCTGTATTGGATTGACATTTGGCGCGTTATTAATTTATTATACTATTATTTCTGGAGTTGGAAAAAGCTGGCCAATGAATATAGGCGGAAAACCAAACTTTACTTTTTATCATAATTTACCATCTTTTGTTCCAATTATGTTTGAGTGTACTGTGCTTTTTGCTGCTCATTTAATGTCAATTACATATCTTTTCAGAAATAAATTGTATCCAGGAGCGACTACTACAAGCCCAGATCCTAGAACAACAGATGATAAATTTCTAGTTGAAGTCATATGTGATGATAATAAAAAGGAAGTTATTTCCTTACTAAAAAAGTCTAATGTTAGTGAAATAAATGAGAAAGATGAAGTATAAATTTATTTTAATTATGTGTTTATATTTTTTATTTGTTTCTTGTGGAAATGATGGAAGAGGGTACGAGTATATGCCAAATATGTATCGCTCTCCTTCACTAGAAACATATGGAAAGAATACAGTTTTTAAGGATAGTCTTAATGCTAGAAAACCAGTTAAAGGGACTATTGCAAGGGGTTATTTAAAAACATTTAATTATGGCGCTAGTTTAGATGATTATTTATTGGCAGGTCAGGAGGCGGTCAATCCGTTAGAAAATAATAAGGATAATATTGAGGAGGGGAAGGCACTTTATACTATGTTTTGTAAACATTGTCACGGGTCTAATGGGGCTGGCGGAGGTTCTATAACCCATCCTATTTATTCTGCTGTTCCACATTATAATGATAATAAACAAATTAGAAGGTCAGGGGCTACTATGAGTGAATTAACTGAAGGACATTTATTCCATGCTATAACATACGGATTAAATGCAATGGGACCACACGCTTCGCAGCTCACAGAGACCGAAAGATGGAAAATAGTTTTGTATGTACAGGAACTTCAAAAGAAATCAGATTAGAAAAATGTATAAATTAGATAAAAATATAGATAGGGCTTCAATAGTTATGATTCTAATTGGAATTATATCTTGTATTCTTGCATTCTGGACAGATAGACATGGTGATCATCCTTTTGCTCATGCATGGACCAATATTTTATTCAACAATTATTTCTTTTTAGGGATTTCTTTATTTGCCGTATTCTTTGTTGCTTTACAATATGTAGCAGAAGCAGGGTGGTCAATTGTTCTGAAAAGAATCCCAGAAGCTATTATGACTTTTTTGCCTTATACCACAGGCATTATGTTATTTATTGTTGTTACAGCTGTTTTGCATTTTGGAGGCAACCATATTTACCATTGGTTAGAGCCTGGTATTATGACTGAAGGATCTCCTAATTATGATAAAATCATCGCAGGAAAGGAACCCTATCTAAATGCTACATTTTTTCTTATTAGGTCATTTTTATATGTTATCATATGGGTGTATTGTGCTAGAAGATTACGTCAAATATCTTTAGAGGGAGATCTTGAAGGAGATATTGGTGAGAGATCTTATTGGAAAGGGTTGAGAGTCTCAGGATGGTTTATTGTACTTTTTGCAGTTACTTCATCAACAGCAGCTTGGGATTGGATTATGTCAATAGATACTCATTGGTTTAGCACTTTGTTTGGTTGGTATATATTTAGTGAGTGGGCGACTATAGGATTTGCTAGTATTTTATTATTGACCCTTATATTAAATAAACAAGGTTACTTAAAGCATTTGAATGATAGTCATATACATGATCTAGGAAAATTTCTTTTTGCCTTTTCTATTGTGTGGACATATATGTGGTTTTCTCAGTTTATGTTGATATGGTATGCTAATATTCCAGAGGAGGTTATATATCATATGGAGAGAATTGAATTAGATAATTACAGATTTCTTACCTGGTTTAGTTTAGCTATTAACTTTGTTGTCCCTGCTCTTTTTCTTATGAGTAGAGATGCAAAACGTAATAAGAATCGTTTAATTTTTGTTTGTATAGTAGTTTTAATTGGCCATTGGATTAATTCTTATTTACTTTTTGCACCAGGGACACTACATGATCATGGTCATTTAGGAATACTTGAGATAGGATTAGGGATAGGTTTTCTTGGATTATTTATTAAAGTTGTATTGAACAGTCTTAGTAAAAGAGATATGGAATTAAAGCATCATCCCTTCTTAGATGAAAGTAAGCACCTGCATACATAGAGTGTATTTTTAATATATTTTAAATGGTCAGATTAATCTGACCATTTTTTTATGCTTACTTTTGCTTACAATGAATGAAGATTATGAGATAGATGATGAAGACTTGAATGAAGAATTTGTATTTGAGCAGGCTTTACGACCGAAACTATTTGTTGACTTTGAAGGGCAAGAGAAGGTGGTTGATAATCTTCAAGTTTTTATACAGGCAGCCAAACAAAGAGAGGATGCTTTGGATCATGTCTTATTGCATGGCCCCCCAGGGCTAGGGAAAACTACACTAGCTAATATTATAGCAAATGAACTTGGTGTAAATATCAAAACTACTTCAGGGCCTGTTCTAGATAAGCCTGGAGATTTAGCAGGTCTTCTCACCAACTTGGAAGAAAGAGATGTTTTATTCATAGATGAGATTCATAGATTAAATCCAATTGTTGAAGAGTATTTATATTCTGCTATGGAAGATTATCAAATTGATATTATGATTGAATCAGGTCCAAACGCAAGGTCTGTACAAATTAAGATAAGCCCATTTACTCTAATTGGCGCTACAACTCGCTCTGGCTTACTGACATCTCCACTAAGAGCTCGTTTTGGGATTAATTCAAGACTTGAATATTATCAATTAGACTTATTATCAAATATTATAAATCGGTCTTGTTCTATATTGGATATTAGTATTGCTAAAGATGCTGCATCAGAAATTGCAGGAAGAAGCAGAGGTACACCCAGAATTGCAAATGCATTATTAAGACGGGTAAGAGATTTCGCTCAGATCAAAGGAGACGGGAATATTGACATGAATATTACTAAATATTCATTAAATGCTTTGAATGTTGATGAACATGGTTTAGATGAAATGGATAATAGAATTTTATCTGCTATTATTGATAAGTTTAAAGGAGGGCCTGTTGGATTAACAACTATTGCTACTGCAGTAGGGGAGCAGGCAGGTACTATTGAGGAAGTATATGAACCTTTTTTAATAATGGAAGGCTATTTGATGCGAACACCAAGAGGGAGGAAAGCTACTGAACTTGCATTTAAACATTTAGGAAAAGAGAACCAATCTGATCAAGGAAATTTATTTTAAGATATTTGATCAAAGGCCTCTAGTATTATATTCTTGTATTGTGCGAATGTAGTAAGTGCCCATATCTTTAGCGTTAGGACTTCTTTTTTAGTTAACCATCTTATACTTTTTGAGAGTTCTTTTTTAAAAAGATTCTTATCAAAACTAACTTTACTTAGGATTTTTTTACTGAACTCTAACATAATTTCTAATTCTTTAATTATTATAATAACATAGAAATTAGTAATTTATTGTTATTCATTCCAACTATATGAATCGTATTGCAGCCCTGTAAGTGTTAACACTCTATCAATTACTGTAGAAGCTAATTCCTCAAAAGTATTTGGGTTGCTATAAAATGAAGGTGTTGCTGGGCAAATAATACCACCAGCTTCTGTAATTAATTTCATGTTATTAATGTGAATTAAGTTTAATGGAGTTTCTCTTGCCACAATAATTAGCTTCCTTCTTTCTTTTAGGATTACATCAGCTGCTCTTGTTGTTAAATCATCAGAAACCCCACTTGCAATACGACCCATTGTTCCCATTGATGATGGACATATTATCATTGTGCCGTAATTTGCAGATCCACTAGCAAAAGGAGCCATAAAGTCCATTTTTTCATAAAATGTAAAAGGGTAATTTTTATAATCAGAATTACCTAGTTCTTGTTCCCAAACAAACTTTGCATTTTTGGACATTAGCACCCCTATTTTTTCTATCTGATTGTTTAATTGCAATAATTTATCAAATAATACTTTAGCATAGATTGCGCCGCTAGCCCCTGTTACAGCTACTATTATTTTATGTTTTTTATTCATCAGATATTATAATGTAAGGTAAAACTTAGAACTAAATTGTATTTTCCTTTCCTTGTTGATCCAAATATTTCTTGGTTCTCATAATCTTCAGTTCCTATTGGAAATATTGAGTTGGAAAGTCTAGTATTTAAACTGATATTTTTAGAATATTTATAGTCAAGACCAATCATTAGTCCAACATCATAACTAATAAATGGAGACACGTTATTAGATTCTATTTTCCCATAGCTATCATTATAGTAGGCATCAATCAAGTAAGCTGTTTGTATGCCTCCCTCAATACTAAAATTATTGCTTTGATGATACTTCAATAAAAATGGGATCTCAATATATGAAGATGAAATATCTTGCTTTAAATAATTTGCATCTGATACATCATCTATTTTAGGGTTCTCACTCCCTTTTTGAATGTAAGTCATTTCCATTTGAAAACTTAAATTTTGGTAGATAGATTTATTTGCAAAAACACCAATTAATAAGCCTGCTTTATGAAACCCTGCTAAATTATCCCCTCCAACCTGTGATGTACTTAGACCTAATATAGCTCCACCGCTAAAACTTTGCGCCTTCATATTAAAAGTTAGAAATCCACAACAAAGTAATATTGCAAATTTCTTTAACATATTATCTTAAGCTCACCCCAAGACCAAGTGTCGCAGTTGGGTATTTTGAAAAGGTGTAATCTGCCTGAATAGTTACAACAGCCATATTGAGTCTTAATCCAATATTTGTTCTTAAATTGTTATTGGATTCAAAATCTATTTCTACTTGCTCATCAAATTGAACATTGCCAAGTTCAAATGTGTTGTTAGATGAGAAAGTTGTTTTTGCTGAGTTATATCCTATACCAGCATACCCAGTAAACATTAGTATTTTTTTTGATGCAACGATATTAATTGTAGTCGCCTTTGTGTTTAAAGAAACTTCTTGATTAGATATTTCTAGTTCGGTATTCAGGGATGTATATCCTCCTTGCAAAGAAAGACTCATTGGAATAGCATCCCCAATTCCTGGGATCCATTGTAATAAATCATGTTTTACTCCGGCACCGAAAAGATTCACATTTATATTGTCTCCCACATTTAACATTGGCATATATCTTATGTCAATAGCTGTATTCTTGATTAAACCAATTCCAGCTTGTATCATTGGTAATGGCATAACTGGAGTTTCAAAACCTCCTGGCATATCAAATGGTGTTTCTATTCCTGAACTACTGTTCTTGTATATCATTGCAGTTGCATCTGCACTTCCTAATACAGTAGAGGCGTTAGATTCATTAGAAGTAAATATATTCCCAAATGCATCTTCAACTTTGAAAGCTTTAGCTTCAGTTGGTATGATAACGGTATTTACAGTAAATGTAACATCAACCCCCCCTAGCTTATGAGGCTTTGCAGTATTGTACCATCCGTTATTTAAGCTTGCCCCAAAACTCTCTGACATTGGAGTAAAATAGGCTTCAATAAGTTTATCTCCTTGAGCAATATCAGCTGTTAGTATAGTTGTTATTTGTGATGTCTGACCATAAGAAGTTAATCCAATTATAGCAGCTAAAATAGGAACTAGTAATTTTTTCATAAAAGGAGATTAATTGTTTAAGTGCGCTTCTTCTACTTGCATTATTTCTTTTGTGATATTATTGTAAATATAAGAAACAATTGACATGTTTTCTGAATCCCAATTTCCCGCATTTCCATTGCCAGCTTCAGCGGTATTTTCTGAGTAATTAATATTAGACTGTTCTAAGGCTGTTAAATCATAATTGATCAATCTCTCAATTTCCTGACCTGAGATATAGCTGCTTGATGAAGATAAAGCCTCATCGATTAGTACAGATCTTAATACATGGTTATGTTCATAGTCCTCAACATTATTTGCCCCATATTTTTGCCAGTTAATGATATTATCCTCTGTGAGACAAACAACTAAATTATAATCTCCTGTAGTATTTTTTTGACTTTCTGATATGACGGAAATAGTTGTTGAGTCAGATGAGATATATATTTTAAAATCAATTTCTTTTTTTAATTCATTAGCAACTTGTGTAGACCATTCGTCTTTCCCAAGCTTATGATTTTCAGGGAATCCAATTCTATTTATCATTCCTTTAGGCAGACCTATTTCTGATATTCCATAATAATTGTCAATTTCATTTCCCCACTCCGTTCTAAAATCATATTGAAAAATTGGAGCTTGACTAGAAGGATATGGTCTTGCAAAAGTTGTGCTAACGTGTATTGCTACACCAATTATTTGATTGGGATAAATATCTTGTATTGCTTTTAATTCTTCTGCCGCACCTGGACAGTTAGGACAGAGATGCCCTGTAAAATCTTCTATTAAAACTTTTTTTTCAGGATTTATATAAGCATTATAATCAGTAATAAAAGGCCTTTCTTCTACATCGCATGATGTAATAATTAATATTGTGTTAATTAGGATTAAATATTTTTTCATTTTTAAAAACTTGATGATATACTTAGACTAAATCCGTTAGAAGACGGTACAAGTTTACAAACTCCTCCAACGCAAAAAATACCTTCTCTTTTCTTGCCATACCCAATCTCAAAACGATTTGCACCTTTTATATAACCAGCACTTAGATTTATATAATGCAATCTGTCATCTACTATTTCATTACCTAGGTTATACATATCCTGTACCGTAAAGAACCAATTCGGCGAGATAGTATACTCTAAAAGCATCATCCCCCAATCCCCTTCAGCAGGCTCTTCCATCCCGTTTTCATAGCTTCCAGTATGTGGCGTATAATCTTTTAGTTGTTTTGATTTTAATAATTGTAATTCTATTCTTGCAGAATGACCTTTTTTTACTTTATAACTTAAGTCTGTAATAAAAATTGTAGAATTAAGAACTCCATAATCTCCAGGTACATGCCCTTCTAAAAAATCTCTATTATAAGTTTGATTAGCTATTATAAAATTTGTCTGAACCTTTTTATTTATTTTTCTATTTATTTCTATATTTATCTCTTCAAAATATAATTCTTCTTTAATACTTATTAATGATGGAACATGATTTGTATTGTCATTTAAGAATGAAGACCCTCCATTTAATCCATTTATTCTTGAATAATTAAGGGTTAATTTTGTGCCATATTTTCCCCCTAATTTAGTCCCTTTTTTGATTTTATAGAATATATCCAATTGAGCACCAAACTCTCCATCACTTTGAGTGGCACACGGATAAAGAGCCAATAAAGAATAAGCATGAGGTTTAGTAAGAGTAGGAATATAATTAATAAGATATGCTTTTCCATCTTTATCTCTGTCGGATTTAAAGGTCATATTATCTATTCTATGAATTTCTGCTGAAAAACCAAATCCTCTTTTAGAGAAAGTTATATTTTGCGTAAAAGCATTTCCACTGGCATAATTCATAGCACTTTCGGATAAAGCATTAGCTGGATCATTAATTTTATAAGCATATTCCCCATAATAGCTCCATCCTCCAAAAATTAAATTTAATCTTCCTGCATATGCACTAACATTTTGAGGGATCTTAAAGATAGGATTAATTCTTTCTTGGTATCTACTTATAAAACTCCCTCCTAAAATTACTTTTGTTTTACTTTCAGAATCAAATGCTTCATTAATATTTATTTCTGCATCAGCTCCTCTAAAAATCCCATCAGCATATGTAAAATGAGTTCTACTTTTCCCTATGAATGTTTTTAAGTTTATTCCTGTATATAGATTGTATTTTAACCTTACTCCATCCATAGCATTGTCAATTCCAAGCCCTTTTTCTTCATATGTCCTAAAAATCAGTCCACTTCCTAGTTGCTCGTAATAATTACCTGCTGTAATTTCTAGCCCATCAATACTGTATGTAGCATATCTGTATGGAATTCCATTCCCTCTAAATTCAGGGTCATAATCTGCCAATGCATTTAGATAGCTTTCATATCGTAATCCAGCTGCAAAATTCCCTTTTGTATAATTTAGATTCAAGTATGCATTGTTTAAGATTATCTCATCTGCTGCCTGAGCTCCTATTGCAGAATCTTCCTGGTATGATTGTAAATTCAGGTTGAAATCTCCATGAATTTCTCCTAAGCTATTTTCTTGAGAAAATCCTAAGAGAGAAATACTCAATGCACTAATTAAGAAGATAATCTTTTTCATAAACTATTTTTCTAATACTAGCTCTCTAATTGCTTCTAATAGTTTCATTTCATCTCCATCAATATAACCTTTGTGTTGCCAAACAATCTTATTTCTGCCATTAAGCAAGAAAGTATGAGGTACTGTTGATACCCCCATAGCTCTTTTTAGATCACTATTTGGATCTAAATAAATCTCATAATCCCAATCAGAAGAATTAACATAAGGAGCAACTCTTGACATTGACCTTGTATCATCAATAGAGATTGCAACTAGTTTGACCCCTGTTTCATCTTGCCATTCTTCATATACTTCAGCAATAGTATTAAGTTCTTTTTTACAAGGTTTGCACCAAGTTGCCCAAAAGGAAATTACAATTGGCTTGCCATTATTTTCAAGCTGAGTAATGTTAAAGTTACTTCCATCCAAGGTCTTTACTTGTATATTTGGTAAGGTTCTATTTTGGGCAAAACTTATTGAAGCAACTAATGTGGCAAAAAATAGGCTAAAAAGTGTTTTTTTATTCATTTCAATTCTAATTTTTAATGATACAAATATAGTTTAAATATTTAACTGTTACAGCTGGTTTAATTAGTGTAAATTTAGACAATAAAAAACCCTGACTTTTGGGCCAGGGTTTAAATTTTAGATATCAAGTAGCTATTTAGAAATCGTAATTTTTTGATTGTGGATTCCTTTTTCTGTAGTAATATTTAGCGTGTAAATACCATTTGCTAATGATGACACATTAATATTGTTGGTGTATTCTGATGACAAGACTAGCTTCCCAAACATATCAAATATATCAACTGTAGTATAAATACCCTCAATAGTTAATGTATTTTTTACTGGATTAGGATAAATAGATAAGCTCGAAATTAAATCATGAACCTCAACTGTAGAGCTTCCTGTTTTGAATGCGCCACCATCTTCATCAGTAAATGTCCCTCCAGATGCAAGAGTTGTACCATTAGCATCGATTACAGTAAAAGAACCTGCTCCATATCCTGAATTTATTCCATCACCATAAGAATCATAAATAGTAAATGTGTAGCAAGTAAGATCAGATAAAGTAGTTGTTACAGGAGTTTGTGCAGTTATTCCTGCCGCAGATAAATTATTATATGGACCGCCTACTGCAACTACGGCTCCAGATGCATCATCTGTAATATCCCATGTAGTTTCAGATCCATAAGCATCAGTATTAATTTGAACTGTTACATCTTGATGAGTATTTTGTGTTGCCATCTCCACATTAAATGATATCGTAGGGTTATTTGATGGATCTGCATCAATAGTTCCATTAGGAGATGTTGCATTAATTGTCACTGCATCATTAGCAGCTAAGCCAGTTAATGCTGGTAATGTGATATTATCAGTAGCATAAGTTGTTAGATTTCCTGACCAAGGAGTTGTAGAAACAGGAGATCCATTCACTGAGACTTCAATAGATAAAGAGGTCAAAGGAATTAATCCATAATTTTGAATCGTAATTTCTGGCACTAAATCTCCTTCGCAAGTTAGTGTCTCTCCAGCATAATCAAATGTTCTAGCGTCATTGTCATTACTTGCAGGAGGAGGGCATACATTTACTAAACTATAAGGATTTGAGCTTTGCCCACATTCAGTCACTATTCGATCAGGGCAAACCTGATATACAGTTGGCCAGTATCCAATTTGATAATCTCCAGTAACATTATCATTATTTACGGTACCATCAGTACAAATGATTGGATAAGGAGTTCCTGTAATCCAATCTCCAGCAGTATTTCCTCCAACACCACCTAGATTAGCAACTGTGTTTTCGTCACCTTCAATAAAAAACACCATTACATCATCAGTTGTATTTGCATTAACATTAGGCATGCCTGCAGGTCCATGATTCATATACAGATCCTCTAAAGCTCCTGAATTATGATAAGACCAACAAGGGCCGCACCATACAGCAGAAAAATCAATAAATACAGTGTACCCATTATCAAGGTAGTCGTATAAAACATGTTCCGTCCCATTAAGATCTGTTAATGCCCAAGCTGGGGCTAATGATCCATCTGGTAATTGCGCTTGCACATTACTGAATGATAATAATGTAGCAAATGTGAGTAGTAATATTTTTTTCATTTTAGGGTTTTTTAAATTAAGTACGCAAATATACATTTTTTCAGCTAAATATTTGATAAAGAATATATTTACTGGTTATCTATTGTAAACTTTTTAGATATAGAAGATTTTTTAGTTTTGATACGTGCAGTATATAGTCCATTTTTTAATAAAGAAATATCAATTGATCTCTTAGCGGGGGAACTTAATGTGAGCTTTCCTAAATTGTCATATATCTCTACCATTAAGTAAGCTCCCTTTATATTAAGCTCATCTTTTGCTGGATTTGGATAAATGATTACAGAGTTATTGTCTGTAATGTTTTTGTCACTAGTAGCCAGCTCTAAATCAACTTTAATGCCATTCAATATTTCTCCATTGTTATTATCAATTACCATGCCAACCACTTGTATGTTATTTTCATTATGATTAGATGGTAATGTGTGTGTGTACTGATATGTGTGTGTTGCACCTGTAATTATAGTACTTGGTAAGCTACCTATAGAACCATTAAATCCTCCTAAAATAGCACGAGCGACATTGTCAAATTTAATACTTACAGGATTAGATGCTGTACTGAAATTTATACCTGATATAGGAGCTATTAATGGAGGTTGATTGCCAACATAGTTATTTGCTTGGTTGTAGGGGCCAACGTCATGTTCTAGTATCACGGCATTAAAACGGTAATCTCCATACAAGTTAGTTGCAAACTCTCCACTAATATTTATCACAATATCTCTAGTTGCAGAATTAAAATTTGCATTAGCAGTAATCTCTACTGGAGAGAATATATTTATTCTTTCATTATAGTATTGTAAAAAGCCTGCAGCTGTAACTGCTGATGTCCCATTAGCTAATATAGCCCTATCAATACGGGCGCTTGGCCAGTTAGTCATATTCATGCCAGCGTCATACAGCGTATTTGTCATTGCATCTCCATTATGTACGGCAATGGGAATAGCTGTAACTGGGTATTGCTGTTCTATTGTTTCCATACCAACTATTCCTTGAGGGCAAAAAGGACACCAAGTGCCGCCTGATTCTTCAATTACAACTCTTTTAGTTGGGATAAAAGGGACATCATTTACTGTTACTGTTAAAGAGTTATTACTTGTGTAATAGTTGTATTTATATTGTCAATATTCACAGAAATAGTTACATTGCCAGAACTAGCCATATTTAGTTGTGTATTGTGCGTAAAATTATATGTGGTATTTGAGGCTATATTAAGTCCATTTAGATTATCGGTATATGAATTTGTGCCATCTGTCCAAGTAATATCCATTGAGTTTATTGTATTTCCACCAACATTTGTTATTGTCCCATCAATATCAATTACAGTAGGAATAGTTGTGTATTGAGGAAAATTCAATGAAGTTAACTCAATATTATTATCTGAGAGCTCAGTTACTTCAATATTATCGATTCCTAATACAACTTTATTGTAGCTATGATTCCTAAATCCAATATAAATGGTTTGACCGGAATATGAGGAAAGATCAACATCCCTAGTTGTCCATGTTGGAGGCTCTCCAGTTGCGGTTGAGTTATATAATGCTGTAGTATTTGAAAAATCAGTAGGTGTATTTCCAGTTGTTGATACATATACTTCTACACCATCTCTGTAAGTTGGATCTCCAGAGCTTGCATCAAATCGTAGTAACTTGGCATTATTATTATTTGCTAAAGATATTGCTGGAGTGACCATCCAATCATCTGCAGTTCCAGGAGAGATAAAATATGAAGGACTAGCTGCAAAGGTCTCACCAAGATATTGGCATACAACAAAAGAGCCTGTAAATGGACAAGGAAGTCCTGGATTAGCTGTGAGTCCATCAAGGTCATACATTGCAAAATTTCCAGGTATAACTCCAGAGTTAAAATCTTCAGAGAAAATTAAAATCTGCGCATCAGCTAATATTGTGCTTATTGACAGAATAATAACGAGAAAATTTTTAATCATAATGGCAGTATTTTTATTAATGCAAGGATAAGAAAATATTACAACATATCAGGGAGATATTTCATTTTTGTCTTTTAATTTCCAAAAGTAGTTATAGTTTTTACATTGGGGTTTTATTTTAATTTAACAAACAAATAAAGGGGCTATTTTTGTGATTTTTTTAAGTATGTATTAGCTTATTTATATAAAAATATATACTTTTGCATCTGTATGAAGAGAATTATGTTAATTATTGGAGTGTTTTGTAGTATTAACCTGGTTATTGCCCAGAGCTTAGTTGTCACAGGTGATACTTACTTCACAGGCCTTCCTACTGATCAGATTACTCATCATTTAGATGTCAAGAACATTGCCAATAAAGGCATTACTGTTGTGTGTCAGAAAACTTATTTAAGCACTCCATCTGCCTTGCCTAATTGGGCTGGAGCTTCTTATTGTTTTGCAGGCAACTGTTATTCATCCAGCTCAACTAGCCCAAGCTCAACAGCTCTTTTGAGTCCAGGGCAGACTTTTTCTTATGCTAATAATGACTTAGAGGCGTTTTCAGGTTATTATGACCCAGCTGAAACACCTGGAGTTACAACTGTAGAATATTGTTTCTATGATGAGATTAATCCTAGTGATAACTCATGTGTAATTATAACTTATGATGTTAGTTCTACATCAAGTTTAAATGAGATTAATAAAATGATGAGTGATTTCTATCCTAATCCTGCACAAGAGATGGTCTATGTTGATTATTATTTAAATAAACCGGCAGAATTAATTGTTATGGATATTTTAGGGAATAAAGTAAATGAGATGAACTTATCAGCTAGAGGAACACAAAAATTAGATGTATCAGATTTTGCAAAAGGTATTTATTTTGGCAATTTAATAGTAAATAATGAGACAGTGACTATAAAAAAGATAATCGTGAGGTAAGTGCAACTCATTTAAAGTAATTAAAAGCCTTGCAGTTATTCTGTAAGGCTTTTCTTTTTTATAGTGCTACATCAGTTTCAAATGCTTAAATTTGCGTATCGTATAATCTAAGTAATTTGAGAACATGATAACACACATACAAGGAAAATTAGTTGAAAAAACACCAACATATGTAGTTGTTGATGTAAATGGAATTGGCTATGAAATTAAGATATCATTACAAACTTTTTCAGCAATTGATGGAGAGTTTTGTAAGTTATATACTCATCTTTCAATTAAGGAAGACTCGCATACATTATTTGGTTTTTTTGAAGAAAGTGAGCGTCATTTATTCCGGAATTTAATTTCAGTTTCAGGAGTTGGTCCTAGCACAGCACAAGTAATTTTATCTACTTACTCTCCTATAGAGATTATAAACCATATTACTACAGCTGATGTAAAAGCAATACAAAGTGTAAAGGGTATTGGAGCTAAAACAGCCCAAAGAATAATTATTGACCTTAAAGATAAAGTAGCAAAAGGTCTTCCTACTGCTGATTTATTGTTTGATAAAGTAGACAATACAATTAGAGAAGAAGCGTTATCTGCATTACTAGCACTAGGTTTTGCCAAGAAAGGAGCTGAAAGTAGGATTGATAAAATACTTAAATCAGAGACTGAAATTTCTAGTGTTGAGGAATTAGTTAAAACTGCATTAAGTCAGATGTAACTAGCGGTAGAAATTGAGAGATTCGAGAATTTATAAAATATCATTTTTAGTTATCACATTACTTCTTAGTGTGGATTTGTTGGCTCAGTCGGCTTCTGATTCATCGCTGGCATTTCCTTTCTCAGAATCTCAAAGTAGTGGAATGTTTATGAATACTCCCACGAACTTTAATTCATTAATAATTTATGACCCTCTAACCAATAATTATATTTTACAGAGCAGGATAGGGACGCTTAATTTTGGGGATCCTAAAATTATGAGCTTTCTTGATTACCAGAAATACGCTCAAGATAACGTAATAAATGATTATTGGAATTTGCGCTCAAAAGAAAGAATGGGAAATCGGACTACTGCACTTGGTTTGCCTAAACTTTTTATTCCTGGCAAATCATTTGATAGAGTTTTTGGTGGGAATGCAGTAGATATCAGACCGCAAGGTTCGGCAGAGTTGATTTTTGGATTAAAAATAAATAGAGTCGAAAACCCTTCATTATCAGAAGAGCAGAGGAAAACTACTTCATTTGATTTTCAAGAAAAAATACAGATGAATGTAGTAGGGAAGATTGGTGAGAAACTGAAAGTTACGGCTAATTTTAATACAGAAACTACTTTTGATTTTGAAAACCAGATGAAGGTAGAGTTTACAGGCAATGAGGATCAGATTATTAAGAAAATTGAAGTTGGTAATGTT
>Ga0066831_10000080_pt1 | contig 18641 bp, 17 predicted proteins | sample ETNtaG_FD_66436 | JGI IMG/M metagenome (GOLD analysis project Ga0066831, IMG submission 66436) | Marine microbial and viral communities from oxygen minimum zone, Eastern Pacific Ocean - ETNP201306PF49B | ecosystem: Environmental > Aquatic > Marine > Oceanic | place: Pacific Ocean: Eastern... | reverse complement strand
ATTCATAATGGTGTAGATCAAAATATATTTTGTCCAGGAGAAAGACAAAAAGGTCGATTAACGTCGGTCGTAGCGCATCACTGGTCTAATAATCTTCTGAAGGGCTTTGATGCTTATGAATTTTTAGATTGCATGGCAGGTAAAAATCAGATCGAATTCACATATATTGGGCGTCATAGAGAGACATTTTCAAATACCCGCTGTATTGATCCATGTTCAGGTCATGAACTAGCAAATCGACTTAAAGGGCATGATGTTTACATCAGTGGAAGTAGATTTGATCCTGGTCCAAATCACATCTTAGAAGCAATCTCATGCGGCCTTCCAACTTATGTTCACAAGAATGGCGGAGGAGCCGTGGAATTCGCAGGTATTAGTCATACATTCGGTAACCTCTCAGAGTTGGAGAATTTAATTCTAAGCAATAATTTTTCTAAAAATGAGTATCAACCCATAACGTGGAACGAAAGCATCCAGACGTACTTGAAAGAAATTGAACGATGAAGGTTCATTTTGATAATGTAAATTTTTCTTCACGGTCCGGACCAAATACTTTTGCTTCTAGGTTAGCTACTATTTTAACTGAGCGAGGCCATGAAATTGTCAACTACAACGAAGAGCATGAAGTAGTCTTAGTTTTTATAGAACCAACCCGTCGATGGGCTCAAGACAAAAGAGTAATTCAGCGATTGGATGGAATATGGTTTAAACCTTCACAATTTGATACCCATAATCGTCTTATAAGATGGACTTATGATAATTGTGATTCTGTAATTTGGCAATCTACTTTTGATCATGATATGACTAAGCATCATTGGGGAGAGAGGCCAGGTACTGTTATAAGAAACGGAATCGATGCAGAAAAAGTTAAGGTTTCTAACAGGCGTCTTAAAGATATAAGGTCTAAATCTAGTAAAGTATTTGTGTGTTCAGCAAATTGGCATCGACAAAAACGTCTTAAAGAAAATATTGAAGCGTATGATATTCTTCGAGCAGGCGATGAGAATACCTGCCTAATAGTAATGGGATCTTTGCCTGACCACATCACAAAAAGATCAGATATTTTCTATACTAACAATGTCAAGCATTCATTATGCTTAGAAATATTTTCTATGGCTGACTGTATGCTGCATCTAGCATGGCTAGATCATTGCCCAAATGTTGTTGTTGAGGCCCTCTCTCAAGATTGTCCTGTAATATGTAGTTCATCCGGAGGTACTAAAGAATTAGTCGGCACCGGAGGATTTATTGTACCAGAAAAAACAAAGTATGCTTTTGAATTAACTGATTATGACGATCCTTACCCATTAGATTTATCATGTTTAACGGGAATTAACATTCAAGATCTTGTTGTTTGTAAGGATCATATTGATCTACAAAAAACAGCAGATCAATATGAAAAAATACTATCTAACTTATGAAAATATTTGCCTTAGCGCCTAAAGAGAATTGGATTTGTGATAGATTTGTCCTAGAATGGAATGAGCATTATAGTGATGTAACAGTCAATCACCCTAAAGATGCTGATATTATTTGGTTGCTAGCTGACTGGTGTTGGAACCAAATTCATCCGGATCTTTTGAGAGAGAAAACTGTTGTAGCATCAGTTCATCATATTGTTCCTGATAAGTTTGGTGAATCTGAAATCAATGAGTTCAAAACACGAGATCAGTTTATTGACTATTATCATGTTCCCTGTGAAAAAACTAAAGAGCAAATTGAGGGATTCACAAAGAAACCTATTTGGGTGATGCCATTCTGGGTCAATAGTCAGTTATGGTTTAAAATTGCTGAGGACAAAACTGTAATACGATCAAAGCTAGGTATTGATCCAAATTGTTTTCTTATAGGCTCATTTCAAAGAGATACAGAAGGATCAGATTTAATAAGTCCAAAACTTGAAAAGGGCCCGGATTTATTTTGTGATGCTGTTGAACGATTTAGAGATGAAAAAGCAAAGTCCGGCATTGAAGTCAAAGTTTTGTTGGGGGGCTGGAGAAGACAATATGTTATGAATCGACTCAAAGCTGCAGACATCAAATATTATTATGCTGAGCTTCCTCCTCAAAATGTAATTAATGCAATGTATAATATGCTAGATCTGTATATTGTTGCAGCTAGATATGAGGGTGGACCACAATCTATTGTAGAGTGTGCATGCACAGGTACACCTATAATTTCTACCGATGTTGGTATTGCATCTTTAGTTTTGAATAGTGAATCTATTTTTAAGCCTGGCAATGAATTAGAAACAAAAACAGATCCGGAGTATTTAAGAAAACAAGTTGACAAATATTTGATGCCGCAAGGTTTTGATTTCTTTTATCGAATGTTTGAAAGCATCAAGGGCAAATCATGAAAAAAATTGAAAAACCTTGGGGCTATGAAGTTATATGGGCAAATTCAGAAAGAATCGCCGGCAAAGTCTTGTACATAAGACAGGGGCACAGACTATCATTACAGTATCATGAAAAAAAAGAAGAAGCAATATACGTAATGTCCGGAAATTTAATTTTAACAACAACAGATTCTAAAACAGGTAAGAATGTCGAGACTAGTCTGTCTACAGGTGAATCTCATCATATATACCCGGGTGATATTCATAGATTTGAAGCTAGAGACTCTGATGTTACATTAGTAGAAGTATCAACACCTGAACTTTCTGATGTTGTACGCATAGAGGATGACTACAAGCGGGTCAACCCATGAATGTTGGAATAGTAGGTCAAGGTTTTGTGGGTTCTGCTTTGAGAGAAGGACTTAGAGATTATCATTCAGTTGTAACATATGATATTGATCCAAAGAGAAGCATGACGGATACTTTAGAAGAGACAATTTGTGCCTCTACTATTATATTTGTATGCTTACCAACGCCTATGAGAAAAAATGGTGAATGTGATACTAGAATACTTGAAACAGCTATAAAAGATATTGATGATATAGCATATCAATATAATCAAAAAGAAAAAGTAGTAGTCATTAAATCTACAGTTCCACCAGGAACAACCAATAAGCTAAATAGTCTATGCAAAAATATATCAGTCGCTTTTAGTCCTGAGTTCTTAACAGAAGCCAATTCATTTAGTGATTTCAAAAATCAAAGTCGAATTATCATTGGTGGCTCCGGAGCAAAAAAAGTTAAGCAAATGTTTCGAAAACCCTTTCCAAACATTCCCATAGTGGTCACTAAATCTAGTACAGCTGAAATGGTAAAGTATTTCATAAACTGTTTTTTAGCAACTAAAGTTACTTTTGCAAATCAAATGTATGATATTTGTGAATCTACGAATTTAGACTATGACAAGGTTTGTGAGTATGCTCTATTAGATAAGCGAATTGGACCAAGTCACTTAGCAGTTCCAGGACCAGATGGCGACAAAGGATTTGGAGGGCATTGCTTTCCCAAAGATCTTGCCGCAATGATTCATTTTGCAGAAACATTTTTATCTGATGCTAGTTTTTTGAAACAAGTTTCTAGATCAAATGCTAACTATAGAAACAATAAGGATTGGCTCGACATGAAAGGTCGAGCAGTATCGGAGGATTAGTTGAGAATATTAGTTACAGGCGGGTTAGGCTTTGTGGGATCACACTTAGTTGACTATTTAGTTGAAAATGAAGGTCACAAAGATGTTGTTGTAATTGATAACTTATCATCAGAATCATCAAGTCGAAATTATATGAGATCAGATGTTACATACTGGATTGATGATGTTGCTAATCTAAATACATATCGATACATTAATGAAAAGTTTGATGTAATCTATCACTTAGCCGCCCTAGCAAGAATTCAACCATCATTCAAGGATCCATTAAAATATTTGAACATTGATATAATGGGAACTGCACATGTTTGTGAGTTAGCTAGAAGTTGCAATGCTAAATTAGTATATGCAGGTTCATCGTCAGCTTATGCCGGCCCTATGCTTAATCCATACGCATTTGCAAAATATACAGGCGAGCAATGTTGTGAGATGTATTCAAAAGTATATGAAGTAAGTACAGTATCAGCAAGATTTTTCAATGTATACGGTGATCGTCAACCAACTACTGGAGCGTATGCAACAGTGGTGGGAATATTTGAAAACCAAATAAGTCTAGGACAAGACTTAACTGTCACAGGAACAGGCGAGCAACGCCGGGATTTCACTCATATAAGTGATATTGTTGCAGGGTTGGTTGCACTTTCCAAAGGTACGTATAGTGGTGATGTATACCAACTGGGCACAGGTACAAATTATTCTATTAATGACTTAGTAAAGCTCTTTGATGGTACAGCCAAGTTTATACCATCTAGGCCGGGCGAAGCTTGGACGACGTTGGCAAATATTGAAAAAACAGTTATCGATACTGGCTGGCTGCCGACTGTGCTACTTGAAGACTATATTAAAGATTTTAAGTTACGAGTGTAAAGATCCCGCAGATGTGTTATAATGGTCTAAAGAAAGGCTATTATGAACAATTTTCCCACAGGCAAACCACACATTTCTTTTTCTGAAATAAAGACATGGAAAGAGTGTGCATTCAAACATAAGCTTACATACGTCGATAAGATCGATGTTTTTGAGCCCTCACCTTTTTTAGATTTTGGAACAGCAGTTCACGAAGGATGTGAATCGCTAATTGAAAAATCTTCACCTGATCGAACAAAGCTAATATTAGACATTAGAACAGCATGGCAAGAACATGGTTTTGATAATGAAGATTGGGTAGCAAAACAGCCTGGCTGGTACAAGTATCATCATTGTGATGAATGGGTTGACTGGGCAAATAATATGTGGGATGATATTCCACGATTTCTAAATGAGAAATTTCCTGAATGGGAAACTGTTGCTGCTGAAGAAGAGCTTTATGAACCTATAGAAGGTAGTGATATTAAGTTCAAGGGCTTTATTGATGCCATCATTAAGGTTCCAAAGAAGCGAGGCGAAGGTCACATTTACTGGATTATAGACTGGAAGACAGCCAACGCTTACGGTTGGCGTCGAGATAAGAAGCAAGATATTTTAATGACAGCTCAGCTTATCTTATATAAGCATTTTTGGTCTATAAAGCACAATATACCGCTTAAAGATATTCGTTGCGGCTTTATTTTGCTTAAGCGGGGCGGCAAACCCGGTAATATGTGTGACCTAGTAGATGTTTCTGTCGGCCCTAAATCTCTAGAGCGCGCTCTTAAAATTATGAGAAGCATGTTGAAGATGGTGCAGAAGCAATTTAATCTAAAAAACAGAAACTCATGTACTTACTGTCCGTTTAAGGACACGGAGCACTGTACGTAATTTACTGATTACACAGATCGCATATGATATGTTTGAATTGAAAGATCTAGAATTAGATGTCTAAGAAGAAAAAGATACTATTATTGTCGGACCATGCGCTAAGCACCTCAGGTGTCGGGTGTCAAAGTAGATTTTTGGTTAATGGTCTAATAGAAACAGGAAAGTGGACTGTACGTCAATTTGGTGCTGCAATTAAGCACACAGATTATAGACCAACCAAAGTAAATGACGACTTTATTATTAAGCCCGTCGATGGCTTTGGAGATCCTCAACTTATAAAAACTACGCTAGCAACAGAGAAGCCTGATGTTGTAATTTTATTTACAGATCCTAGATTTTTTGTGTGGTTGTGGGAAATGGAAGACGAAATTCATCAAATTTGTCCAATAGCTTACTGGCATGTTTGGGATAATCGACCGGTACCGGAGTTCAATCAGGTTTTATACGACTCTACTGATTTAATTAATTGTCATTCGTATGATACGTACGAGTATGTCAAAGATATAGCTCCAGGAAGAACAAATTTCATTCCTCATGCTGTACCAAAAGAGATATTTTATCCAATGACAAAAAAAGAAAGATTAGAGCAAAAATCTATAGTCTTGGGGGAAAATCGAGTCGACCATTTTACAGCATTTTGGGTAAATCGAAATGCCAAACGAAAAAGACCGGGCGATCTTTTGTGGGCATGGTCTATGTTTCTAGATAATTTAGAAAAAAAGCATGGACATCGTAATGCAACAATCTTGATGCATACAGACCCTGAAGATCAAGAGGGTCCAAACTTATATGCTGTTGTAGATATGTTGGGCATTAAGGATAATGTTGTATTTTCTGTTGATAGAATCGAATTTGAAAAAATGAATGTACTTCACAACATATGCGACTTCACAATAAATATTAGTTATGCAGAAGGCTTTGGTCTTTCAACTCTAGAAGCAATGATGTGTGCCAAACCAATTATTGCAGCACATACAGGTGGACAAAAAAGACAAGTTGTAGATCATAGAGATGGATCCGAAAACGGTTTTTCTTTGCCTATTGAATTTCAAACCATGGTGGGATCTCAAAACGTTCCTTACATTTATGAAGATTATTGTAGCGTAGAATCTATCACAGATAGCTTAATGAAGATGTATGAATTGGGTCCCGATGGTAGAGAAAAGCTCGGGAAAAAGGCTCAAGATTATGCATTTAGTGAATTTGCATTAGAAAATACCGTAGCTAAATGGGATCAAACACTTACAGAATTAATCGAGAACTGGCGTGATCGTTATAATAGATGGGACGTGAGAGAGATTTAATATGAAAAAGAAAGTCCTAATTAGAGGCCCACTATTATCACAATCTGGCTACGGAAATCATTCACGACAAATTGCCAAGTGGCTTTTTCAAAAAGATGATATCGAAGTTGTGACACAAATTTTACCATGGGGAATTACACCGTGGTTAATTGATGAAACTGCAGAAGATGGTTTAGCCGGCAAGATTATGAGATCATCTATTGGAGAAATGCCAAGCAATATAGACGTATCATACCAAGTTCAGCTACCCAATGAATGGGATCCAACGATTGCCAAAAAGAATATAGGCGTAACAGCTGCGGTTGAAACTGATATATGCCATCCATCGTGGGTTAGTGCATGCAATCGAATGACTTCTGTAGTTGTTCCTTCTAACTTTACTAAAGGCACTATTGAAAGATCTGGTGAGTGCATTACGCCAATCAAAGTCATCCCAGAATCATATATTCATGAGATTACTTCTGAAACACATGCCCTAGATGTTGATTTTTCTACTAGTTTTAATTTCCTAGTATTTGGAATGCTTACAGGACAAAATCCAAAAAGCGATCGCAAAAATTTGTTTTTCACTTTAAAGTGGCTACTAGAAGAATTTGCAGATTGCCCTGACGTGGGAATTGTACTAAAGACATCTTCCGGCCGAGGGACTAAAATTGATAAAAAGATCACACTTAAAATTGTTGAACAGGTAGTTAAAGAAGTTCGAACCGGCCCATATCCAAAAATTCATTTTATGCATGGCTCAATGTCAAACTCAGAAATTGCATCCATCTATAAGCATCCCAAAATTAAAGCACTGGTATCACTTACTAGAGGTGAAGGGTATGGATTACCTATTTTAGAAGCAGCTACGTCTGATTTACCTATTGTTGCTACCAACTGGTCAGGCCACCTAGACTTTTTAAGAAAAGGAAAGTTTGTTGCTATTGACTATACAATGAGTCAAATTGATCCTACCAGGGTTGATAATCAAATATTCATACAAAATGCCCGTTGGGCTGAACCATCTGAAAAAGATGCAAAAAAGCGTCTTAGAAAGCTATATAGCTCTTATGAAACACCTCTTGGATGGGCAAAAGAACTAGGTGTGCGACTTAGAGAAAGCTTATCTCATGAAAAAATTTGTGAGCACTTAGACGCTCATTTTAGTGGTTTAGACTTATAATGGATCTAGTCAGCTACATAATTATTGGATTGAGCGTCGCACTAATTGCCTCTCTATTCTACAATATTAGGTTTGGATTGATTATATTGAAAATGCAGGATGCAGTTGAAGACTCTCTAGAAAAACTAGATGAAAGCTATAGCTCAATATCCCAAACTTTACAAACCCCTTTATTTTTTGATAATCCTGAAGTTAAGAAAGTTCTGTCTGACATTAATCATTCACGTGATGCTGTATTATATGCAGCCGGTCAGATGGCTTCTATTGAGGAAGTTGACGAAGAAGAAGAGGGGCAGGAGATCCAATAATGGCAGGCCGTAAAAAAATTCGTAGATCAAAAGGTAAAAGTAGAAATCTTTATTTTACCATGGAGACACAAGACTCACTAATCACTTATCAAAACACAGATGTAATTGAAGAAAAACAAAAAGTCTATTTGGCAAAAATTCAACCTGCATTTGAAAAATTAGTTGAAAATCTTATTTTTGTATACGGATTTAAAACTGCTTATGATTCTTTTGAAGACCTTAAAACAGATTGTGTTTCATTTCTTTATGAGTCAATTCACAAATGGAAACCAGAAAGAGGTACAAAGGCATTTTCTTACTTTAATGTTGTTGCAAAAAATTGGCTAATTATAAAGTCACGACAGCAAACAAAACGTATGAAAAGACACGTATCAGTCGATGCTCCTGAGACTATGACGGCTTCTCAAAAAGCATCATATGAATCATATGATGTTGTGCCACCACCTGATGAAATCTTAATAACCGCGAATCTTCGAAATGAAATACAAGATCTTCTAAAAGTAATAGCAGGAATTGTAACGAGTGAATCAGAAAAAACATGTATAACAGCTATCCAGGCAGTCTTTAAAAATATAGACAGCTTAGATTTCTTAAATAAACGAGCAATCCTTGTGTACGTAAGAGAAATCTCCGGGTTGTCACCTAAACAACTATCAGTTGCCATGTCCTCCATACGTAAACACTACAGGAAGTTAACAGGTTACGACGCCAAGTTTAACCTTTTCTAAGGAGTGTTATATGTCAGACAATATAGAAAAAGGTCTAGACAACCTTAGTAAAACCAGAGAAAAGATAGAAGTATTTTCTGAAATACTTGATGGTTTAACCTCTACACAAGATAAAAAAAAGCTATTGTGGAAAGAGATATACGAAAACGCAATTACTGATCGCATTAATGCATCAATGCTTTTTGATGATGCATGGAAAAATATGAGTGATGGATCTGCTGGTCACGCCACAATGGGTGGTGTTATGACCAAGTATTTAGAGCGAATGTGTAAGTCTAATGAACAAATTCTTCGATTGGCAGAGCTAATTGCCAAAGCTGAAGAGGAGTCTGCTAAGATAGATCCTGATGATATCTTTAGCGAGATTCAAGGTTAAAATATGGCAAAGCGCAAAGGTGTAGACGTACAGAGAAAAATTGCGACCAAAAGGGTCGACCACTCTGAAGAAATAAGTGATATTGCAAATGCACCGCCTTCTAAGGTTTTTTTGCGTGCAGTTGTAATAGAATTGCTTAATGATATATCGCTAAGAACATTAGAAGAAGTTGAAGAATTGTCACAAACACTGGTGGCACCAGAGCAACTTAAGTACGCACCTAGAAATTCACTAATCGTTAGGCTATATGCAGCAGGCGCTGACAAATCGGGCACAAAAGATCTTCTTTGTTATCCATTCTTTCCGCCATATCTTTCTATGCCTATCAAGCAAGGTGAACATGTTTGGATATTTTCTGAGTCGCCCGACGTTCCACAAAAAGTTGCATTTTGGATAAGTCGAATTGCTGAACCTAATTTTGTTGATGATATAAATTATACACACGGTGATCGAAGATTTGCCATAGCCAAAGGCGGCGAAAAAGACCTATCAGATATAGAAAAAGAGCCTGAAGAAGAAGAAGAAGAAAAAGACGAAGCTGAAGAGAAGCAGGAAGTTAAAGGAACAAAAGATCCCGAAACTCTTCCAGGGCCGCCTAATTTTGTCAATGGTGCAACGGAACAAGGTGATGACCAGGCAACAACATTAGCACAACCTGAAGACATTAAGGATCCCATATTTGAAATTATTTTTACAGGTTCAATGGGTGGCCAAGCATTTAGCTTAGAGCCTGTGCCTAGATTTACTAAGCGACCTGGAGACCTTGTATTGCAAGGATCACATAATGCATTAATATGTCTGGGTCAAGATCGAGGGTGGACAACAGAAGAAAGGCCAGAAGGAGCAACAAATAGTAATGCATTTACTCCCGAGGGCGAAGGATTAAGAGAGTTTTCCGGAACAGTTGATATCGTAGCCGGCAGAGGAATGTTTGCAGGTGATCTAGATCCTGATAAGCCTGAGTTAGTGGACACAGAACCTCGTATTATAACAAATGCACGAGGCTCACTAGAAATTGATAAAAATCCTGCTAGCTATTTTGGTGACGATACTAGAAAAGACATTAAGCTTAATCGTCAAGACATTCCTGTTGAAGGTGACCCTGATTTTGTCCATGATGCATCAAGAGTTTATGTTTCAATGAATACAGACGGAGATTCAAATTTGGGCCTGGCTGCACAAACCCCGGGGTTTGTTAAGTCCGCAGGTGCAGAACCTGTTGATGAATCCCCTTATGTTATTGTTAAGTCAAATGAAATTCGAATTGTTTCTCGTCATACAAAAGAAGAAAATGACCGCCCAAAACAAGAAGGATCGATTAGAATTGTTCGTGAAGATGAAGATCCAAAAAAGGCATGTACAATTACAATGCTTCCAGGGGGAAAGGTTCTAATTGATGCATCACAAATTGTTATCGGTGATGGTCGAGAAAATCAAACATATGTAGGTAGCGGCGCAAAAGAACAAATTGTCTTAGGTAATACGCTTACAGATGCTGTGCTATTACCGTTTTTGCAGGCAATTCGAGATAATGCTCCTACAATATCAACAGGCGCCAGCCCAAATGTTTTAAATCCTGCAGTCCTGGCAGCTGTTATTCAAGTATTAGCTGCGCTAGGTGACGGAGGCGGCGAAAACTCAATATTGAGCAAAGTTGGAAAGATAAAGTAATGGCTTTAGATGCAGGAAAATTAGAATCAGCATTGAAGTCTGCACTAAAATCTGCTTTAGATGCAGAACAAGGCGCCGCTCCCGAAGAAGGTGATGGCCATAGACAAAAATTTTGTAATGCTGTTGCAAAGGCTGTTGCAAAAGAAGTTGTTTCACACATTGTTGATAATTTAGAAGTAAAAGGAATCATGATCCAGGTTGATCCGGCTTCATATGTCATCAATGTTTTTGGCGGCATGGGAATTCCTGCAATTAACTTCCCAAATCCACCGCTCATTCATAAGCAAATGAATGATGGAACAGGTTTAATAAAATAATGGCATTGGATGCAGGATCATTACATAGTTCACTTAAGGGAACATTAAAGTCAGAACTTGATGCTGCCTTAGGTCAAGCTCCTGATGATGGCGATGGACATCGTTCTAAATTTTGCAATGCCTTCGCCAAGGCAATTGCAGAGCAAATTGTTAAACATATTGTTGATGATTTAGAAATTACAGGTGTCAAGGTAGAATTTCCTGGTGGCACATATCTTAAAACTAGCTTTGGAGGTTTCGGGTTTGTTCCAATTGGAACAATTATAATACCTGGAACACCAATCATTCCTTTTATGCAACCAGCTCCAATGTTTTTTGGTCAAGCTCCGTTTCAATTAGCAAACGGCAAGGGTTTGGTCAAGTAGAAAGCAACTCTAGTACACGCACACTCACGTCTATGTATACTTACTCCTTGTAGGAGTGTGTCATGTCAACTAAGCGCAATCATAGAAGTGTTTATAGCTTTAAGAGTGTTGGTGAGCTTGACATTGACAATAAGAAAGAAAAAGCTCTAGAGCAAAAGAATAATCCCCCAATTGGAATTGCAACCCCGATATCCTTGGGTAACAATTCTTTTCTAAAAATGCATACTGATCGATCAAAGGTTATATGTGACAACTTTAGAAATATGCTAATGACAAACCACGGAGATCGTTTGGGGTTTTACGATTTTGGTGCAAATTTAAGTGAACTCACATTTGAGCTAGGCGCCGAAAACGGCGATGCAGAAGCCACTCGAAGAATTGCTAAGACAACAGCTAAGTTCATGCCGTATATAAACTTAGATACTTTTGAACCTTTTGTTGAAAAATTTGACAATGAACACACAGCAAAAGTAGGTATAAAAGTTACATTTACGGTTCCAGCCCTAAGTAATGATCGAAAATCTGTTGAAGTGCTTCTTTATATAGCAGGATGACATAAATGGCAATTGATGTAAAGAAAAAGATAAGAAAAGAAAGAGTTAGAAATTTTGTTGCAAAAGATTTTGACGCTTTAAGAAACGAACTTTTAAGCTATGCTAGAGTTTATTTTCCGGAAAAGATTCAAGATTTCTCCGAGGCCAGCTTAGGTGGGCTGTTCTTAGATCTAGCTGCTATGGTCGGCGATACTATGTCATACTATCTAGATCATCAGTTCAATGAACTAAATCCTCTTACAGCTATTGAAAGCAACAACGTTATTAGGCATCTTCGTGAAGCAGGTGTCAATATGGTTGGTGCTTCTCCTGCATCTGTATATGTGAGGTTTTATATAGAAGTACCTGCTGAAAAACAAACTAATGGTGAATATCAACCTAAATTATCTGCAATGCCCGTTATTCTAGAAGGTACAGTCTTAAGAGCAAATTCAGGAATTACTTTTAATCTTGCTGACGATCTAGACTTTGCTGACAAGGATAAGGCCGGCAAATTTACTGCTAGAATTTCCACAAATGAAAAAAACGCAAATGGAACACCTTCTACATTTATCGTTTCTAAAGAAGGGCTATGCATATCTGGGGTAGAAACAACCGAATCATTTAATATAGGTGCAGCACACGAGGCATTTAGAGAAATAGTAATGACAAATCCAAACATTAGTGAGATATTGTCAGTAACAGATTCAGAATTAAACACATATTATGAGGTTCAAGCTTTATCGCAAGATACAGTTTTTCGTGCAATACTAAATGTAGGTACAGATAACAAATTAGTTCATAGCAATATGGAAATTATTCCTGCACCACGACGATTTGTCTCTAGATTCGATCCACGAACAAAGGTAACAGTCATACGATTTGGTTCAGGTGATGCATCATCATTTGAAGATGATATTATTCCAGACCCTAGTAAATTGGCACTTCCTTTATACGGAAAGAAAACATTTGCCAGATTTTCAATTGATCCTCAAAGTCTGCTCAAGACAAATACATTGGGCATATCACCCAAAGCAACAACAATTACTGTTCGATATAGATTCGGTGGTGGGCTAGATCATAATGTACCCGCCGCATCTATTAGATTTGTAGATGAATTAGTCATGGAGTTTAATAATTCACCTACAACAGCAGATGCTCAATTAGTACGACAATCAATTGATGTTAAAAATCCACGACAATCATCGGGCGGTAGTTATGCGCCTACCCTAGATGAACTTAGAAATCATGTGCCCACAGCTCGACAAATGCAATCTAGAATAGTGACAAAGCAGGATATGCTTTCTAGAATTTACACTTTGCCGAATCAATTTGGTAGGGTATATAGAGCAGGAATGAGACAAAGTGAAATAAATCCTTTGGCAACAAACATCTATATAATATCAAAAGATTCAGATGGACAACTATCAACTAGTCCGGACGCTCTTAAAACAAATCTGTCTGCATATCTAAATGAATTTAGATTAATATCAGACGCTATGGATATTTTAGATGCTCAAATTATAAACTTTAAAGTTATATTTGGAATATTAGTAGCACCCAATGCCAACAAATCAACAATTACGCAAAGTGTTATTTCTAGAATAAGTGACATTATGGAAGTACAAAATTTTCAAATTGATCAACCAATTGTCTTAGATGATATTGTCAATATTATAATCAATACAACAGGTGTAGTGTCTATGATGAATTTAGAAGTGAAACCTATTACAGGTTCAACAGATGGACGAAAATACTCATCATCTACATTTAGTTTTGATAATGCAACTAAAGATAGAATGATTATAGGGCCGCCAGGATCTATATTTGAATTAAGATATCCGGAGTTTGACATAATCGGATCAGCAAAGTAGGAAAAAAATGTATTTAATAGTGACAGCTAGCAGTGATGCATATATTCAAAATAAAATAATTGGAAATGCGTATAGAACCTCTGACGCAAATACAGGCTTAGCAGGAACTCTAGACTTATATAAGCTTTATGGTGAGACTAAATTACCTAAAACAGAAACTGCTGCTAGTGCTTATGCTCTGGATGTTGATAGTAATGGGACTGTTGAAACTAGTATAGAGCTTTCTAGATTGCTTGTGAAGTTTGATTATGATAAATTAATAGCTCAAAAAACTAAAAATTTAGATGTAAGGGCCGGAGACTTTAAGGCGTACCTAAGTTTAAAGTCAGTTTCTGCAGGACAATTTACACCCAAAGGCTTTACAGTCGATGTATTTCCGCTGGCCCAAGCATTTGATGAGGGCGTGGGAAGAGATGTTATTTCATATCAAGATCTAGATGTGTGTAATTTTGTTACTGCATCAATGAGTGGTGCAACAGTAAATGCATGGAATACTATTGGGGCTGGTGCGCTAGGAGTAGTGGGTGCTGATGATTTAGATGCATATAGTACTGGTAATTTTGGTTTAGGCGTCACTAATATAAAAGCTAGTCAAGTATTTACGGAAGGATCTGAAGACTTATGGGTAGATGTAACACATTTAGTTTCTGCATCTCTTACAGGACAGCTAACTAATCATGGCTTTAGAGTATCATTCACAGCTGCTGAAGAAACTGATACAAAAACTAGATTTGTCAAGAGGTTTTCCTCTAGACATGCCAAAAATCCGTATATTAGACCAGGGTTACATGTAATCTGGAATGATTCAATTAGTGACAATAATAATAATGCAGTTTTTGATCATAGTAATACAATATACTTTCAAAGCTTCTTGAGGGGAGAAGAGAAAGATCTTAAGATAGGTGCAACAACATATAGCGGTGCAAATTGTTTACAGGTAGTAGTATCAACGGGATCATTTTCTGTAACATCTAACGTATCCTCTGTTACGTCTAACACAACAGACACAAACCGCCCAGGGCTTTATAAGGCTTCATTCACAATTAACTCTAATGACGCTACTGTAATTAGACAAGGTTCAGGATACTCAGATAAAGTTTCAGATTTTGCTATCAAGAGTGGATCTTTAGACTTCACTACAGAGTGGCAAATTCCAGGTGGTGCTCTAACATTTCATACAGGAAGCATTACATTAAAACAAACGGACAGGCACCAGGGAAACTTTACATCTAGAAAGCCAGATATAACTACTATAAATTTAAACAATGAATATAAACATAGTGATGTCGCTAGAATTCGTTTGTTTGGTCGCGACATAAATGCAGAGTATAATGAAAAATATGGATCTGTCCCACAAAAGCGAAAGTCAGTTATGTATGACATGTTAGCATATTCAGTAATTGATTCACTTACAGGAGATGCTGCTATTCCTGAAAACAAAACATTAAATGGAACAAGAGTATCAACTGATGCCCATGGTATGTTTTTTGACTTGGATATGTCTACTTTACACCCAGGAAGAAGCTACTATCTAGTATATTCTGTTGTGGAAAGAGGGACAACGACAATAATTCGCGAGAAGGACATAACTTTTAAAGTGATTAGATAATGGCTCGAAAAAAGACAATCTCGAGCGGCTTTGGTCTATTTACGCCAAATAAGCTCAGAAGTATAACAGAAAATAGATCATCGCTTGTAGGTGTAACGGCATCATCCGCATCGGGTTCAATCAAGTTATCAGCATCATCATCATTTAGATTTGATGATCCTGGTAATCCACTAAAGTCAACACAACAGTTGAATGTCGACTGGACAGACTTTTCTAGTCATACATTTTTTAATTCAGCAGAAGCAAAAGTCAATATGGCTTTTGAAACTATAATCAACAATTACCCATTTGACGGATCAGTAAGCGAGCTTTATGAATTTGAAGATGACTTAACTGGGTTTGAGAAGCATGTAATTGAAGCAATGCCAAAGTATACTGGCTTTCTAAATTTCAAAAACTCTCAGTTTATTACTGTTGCAGATCGAGCAGGATCTCTATACCCACTGCTATCTAAAAATACAACATCAAAAACTATACTTGATCCTGGGGTCGGCCCATTTACATATGAGATGCACATTCTAATTCCAGATGTAACACAAGATGCAGCATATTCGGGTAATAAAGCTGCCACAGGGATTCAAGTAATTGCACAAAAGATAGCTAGCAATAATGGTCTTACGCTATACACAAAAGCATCAGTAAACCCGGATGATTCATCTAGTACTACACATTCTGATATCATTATGCTAGCAACTTCCGGAAGCGCACAGGCAAAAGCAAGCGTTTCGATTAAAAGAGGTAAGTGGCACCATGTTTCTGCATGTTTTAATCGAACGCCTGGTGTTAACAGAATTGAAATGTTTGTTGACGGAAAAGCTCAATCGCGATCAAAACAATTTGAAATATTTGACTTTGTATTTCGTGATGCAGATATGACAATAGGAAAAGGTTCCAATATCACAGCAACCGGCAATATTAGCGCAGTAGCATTTACTACTGAGCTGGTTGCTTCTATTGATGATTTTCGTGTATTACATAGTGGTCGATCAGAGTCAGCACTTGATCATGAAAAAAGTAGAAAGCTTGAGCCCAGAAAATCTTTGAAATTGAATTTCACTTTCAATGAGCCGACTGGATCATATACAAATCAAGATGTTGTCTTGGATCATTCCGGAAACTCGATGCATAGCAAGATTTCCAGAGTAGCAGGCGACTATGATGAAAATTGTAGAATTGATCCAGGTTTCAAGGTGCCGATGGTTCATGAAGATCCTGATAGATACCCCGTATTGTTTCCATCACACCCAGATTTAGTAACGTATAATACTAAGTTGATGACATCCGCATCGCTATATGATACTAATAATCCCAATATGATTACAAAGCTAATTCCTGATCACTATTTGAAGGAAGCACAAATTGCTGAAGGGTTTGATGATGATAAAGAATTAGGAGACTCTGAGGATTTATACGGTTACAATACAGACTTCCCCGGAGGCGGCAAAATAGGGTCGCCTCAAATTATTGCGTCGCTATTATTTGTATGGGCCAAGCAATTTGATGAAATGAAGTTGTATTTGGATCAGTTCGGCCAGCTTCTAAAAGCAGATTACCGAGAAATCGATACAGTTGCAGATACTTTCTTACCCTTTATGGCAGAATACTTTGGATTCGATCTTCCTGATATGTTTCCCAACACTTCTTTGAGTCAATTTGCTGGAAAAGAAGGGCAGGGAGTCGATGCTGTCCTTTCTAATCTTTCATTACAAAAAGTTCAAAACTCTTTATGGCGGCGAGTCTTGTCAGACGTTCGTGAAATTATCAGATCTAAGGGTACAATACATGGAATCAAAACTTTCATGAGAAATCTGGGGATAGACCCAGACAGAAACTTTAGGTTTAGAGAATACGGTGGTTCTAGAACCGGCCGTGTAGGTACTGCTCGTAGAGAAATTAAAGAAATTGGAAGAATGCTTTCATTTACGGGAAGTCTAGCAACAGGAGCAACATCAACCCTCACAGGCTCACTTCATAGACTCGTCCCTGGCAGAGGACGAGGATCTCAAACAGTATTTGCCCGACCTGTTGGCGCTTATACAGACTCTCCATTATTAGTATCACCATTTCTTTCAGGTACACGTGTTGAGTCAGGTTTGCCTCTTCCAAAAGTAGATTCTAGTAACTTTTTATTAGCAGGAAGAACAGCGTATGCAGATTCAGTATCAGCAACTGCAATACTGACTGTTGCAGATGGTGATGAAAATAGTGGAATGTCAGAACATCAGGCAATTACTATTATTTCAACTGATGGTACAAGCAAGAAGTATGTTATTGTTGACAAGAATGGTAGCGATACAGCTGCTGAAGGATCTGCAAAAATAACATCAGGGCATATATTGGCCGATGGCGATGACACAGGGGCAATAACATTAGAGGAATCTACACATGATTCTATTATTGGTGGAGTCGCTGTTGCTATAAACTTAACAGGCACTCTATCTAAGCAAAACGCGTTTCTTGTCGAACTCAAAGCTGCTATTGAACATGCAAACGGCCACGGAAGAAGATTAGAAGTTTCTGCTGTGCCAGCCCAAGCTGATGACGCGCAATCAATTACGATAACACAAAAAGATGCGTCTGCAGATGGCAACACAACAATTACAGAAAATATTGCTAATCTAACTGCACCAGCTAAATTTGCGGGTGGAATCACAGGTGGTGCTTCAATCATTCGTTCTGGCAAGCATGCAAAATACGGTGTATCACCAGATAAATCAGATGGCTTGTTTACTAGTGGTTCATGGACATGCGAAGCGATGTACATGTATGGTGGAGCTCATAGCACAAAGTCTAAGCAGCCTGTAACTCAAAGTTTGATGAGAATGTATATTACAGGCTCGGCCGGCTCGCAGATCGATGATGAGGGGGCTGATGTCCCTAGTGAAGAAACAGCAGAGGCTAAAGTTATTTTTAACAAACAGCCTGTTAATGATGCTACTATTAAATTTGTAGACGCCAATGATAGCCCTACAACAGTAACATATGAGTTTGACACTACAGCAAAAATAACAATTGCAACAACAGCAACGTCAGTTGTCTTGGCGTCAAATACAACAATTACAATAACTTCTGCAGATAGCACTCCCATTGCAAAGACATATATCTTTTC
>Ga0066831_10000079_pt1 | contig 18846 bp, 16 predicted proteins | sample ETNtaG_FD_66436 | JGI IMG/M metagenome (GOLD analysis project Ga0066831, IMG submission 66436) | Marine microbial and viral communities from oxygen minimum zone, Eastern Pacific Ocean - ETNP201306PF49B | ecosystem: Environmental > Aquatic > Marine > Oceanic | place: Pacific Ocean: Eastern... | reverse complement strand
ATACCAGAGGTCACAGTCAGTTTCAATAAAAGGGGTATTAAATACTCTCCTACAGGAAAAATGATTACTGAGAATGGTAGATATGAGTATGATGAAAAATTTCAAACTTTACGCATACAAACTGATAACTCCAATTGTATTTATGAACTTAAAACGATTGGAAGCAGATATATATTGACTCCAATAGAAGAAGAAAATTCTATAGGTTTAACTGCATGCTTTCAAAAAAGCCTGAAAGAAGCTAAGCGATAAATAAAGCAAAAAGAGGCATTGTGAAACAAACCGAGTGGCAGCCAGTATGCTGACCCTCACTGCCTTGTGGGTTCTGAGTGGAACGCTTGGCTAATTAAAAGATAAATAAAGGAATATATTAAAAAAAATCTATACACTGTGAGCCTCTCAAAGGGGTATTCAATGTCTTTTAAAAATCTTGGTCTCTCAGATGAATTGCTGAATACAATTCAAAAAGAAGGCTATTCAGAAGCAACGCCGGTGCAAGAAAGAGCAATACCTCTTATCAATAAGGGCATTGATATACTCGCTGGCGCACAAACAGGCACAGGTAAAACGGCAGCATTTGCTCTGCCCATTCTCAATCGCTTACAACAATCCAAATCAAAGAGAAAAAAGGTGAGTGCATTAATTTTGACACCAACCAGAGAATTGGCAGCACAAGTCAACAATAGTTTTCGTACCTATGGCACTGCATTGCCATTCAAGACCATAGAGATATTTGGAGGTGTCAGCATGAGGCCTCAGAAAAGTAAACTAAAAAAGGGCGTCGATATCGTGGTCGCCACACCAGGAAGGCTATTGGATCATTTGAGTCAGAAAACCATAGATCTCTCTGAGGTGAAGGTTTTTGTTCTGGATGAAGCGGACAGAATGCTCGATATGGGCTTCAAGAGAGACATAGAAAAAGTGATCAAGCAGCTCCCTGAAAAAAGGCAAAATCTACTCTTTTCAGCCACTTTTCCAAGGGAAATAAAAAGACTGGCCTCGAGACTTCTTGACTCGCCTAAAAAAATACAAGTGGCCACTGAAAATTCAACTGTCGAAAAAGTGAAACAGCAAGTCTATCCAGTTGATCACTCCAGGAAGAGAGAACTGCTTATCCATTGCATTAAAGAAAATAACTGGTTTCAGGTTCTGGTTTTTATCAAAACAAAAAGAGCTGCTGATAAATTATCAAGGCAGCTAAATAAAAAAAACATTCAATCCAATGCCATTCATGGAAATAAGACACAAGCTGCCAGAACAAGAGCATTAGAAAGCTTTAAAAAAGGGGAAATCCAAGTTCTTGTTGCGACCGATGTTGCCGCAAGAGGGCTTGATATTGATTTGCTTCCGGTTGTGATTAATTTCAACCTACCCATGGTCGCAGAAGATTACATTCATCGAATTGGAAGAACAGCAAGAGCTGGAAATGAAGGCAAGGCCATTTCTTTAGTGTGTGCGGAAGAATTTAATCTTTTGAGTGAGATAGAGCGTTTACTAAAATTTAGAATCCCGAGGGAAGACATTGAAGGTTTTGAAACCACCCAACATCTCAATACAACGAATCTAAAACAGAAAAATAATCAGAATAAAAAATCAAACCATCAGAAATCCAGAAGAAGAAAACGAACAGACAATAAGAAGCCTCATTGGCATAAGAAAAGAAAATCATCTAAGAAAAAAGAAAGTAATAAAGATCGCAATAAAAACAATGGTCCCACTAAAAGTAAGCGATCATTTAATAAAAATAAGTTTAAAAAGAAATAATCATTAAAGATCGAATATGAACTCATAGAGTACGCTTAATCATTCAATCATTTGATATCATCATCTCTGTGACTTTAAAGGTAATCGGTGCAGGCTTTGGAAGAACGGGAACTCTCTCGCTTAAAGAAGCATTGGAAAAAATTGGTTATGGCCCCTGCCATCATATGAAAGAGGTGATGCTAAATTCCGAACAAGCTGAATATTTCTATCTTGCATCAATGGGTGAAAAGGTAGATTGGGATGAAGTGTTCAAAGATTACAACTCAGCTGTTGATTGGCCTGCTGCTGCATACTACAAAGAGCTTTCGGATAAATATCCAAATGCAAAAGTAATTCTCGGAATGAGAGATGCCAGTTCCTGGTATGACAGTGCAAGCAAGACAATTTATAAAATGTCTCAAAACTTTCCAAAGTGGATCAGATTCATCCTTCCAAGGGCAGACAAACTCTTCAAGATGATCGATAAAACAGTATTTGGAGAGCCATTTTCATATCGATTTGAGGACAGAGAATCTGCAATGCAAGCTTTCAATGACCATGTTGAACAAGTGAGGAACAATATTCCTGAAGAAAGGCTTCTCATGCATTCTGTAAAAGATGGATGGGAGCCGCTTTGTGCATTCTTGGATGTGCCAATACCGGAAGAGCCTTATCCATGGGTGAATGACTCGAAGGTATTTGCCAGAAGGCTCATGTTTATTAAGTTTCTTAACTGGCTTCCACTGATTATTTTGCTTTCAGGGTTAGGCTTCCTTCTCTCGTCAAGATTCTAAAAACTCTTTAATACTGGATCCAAAATTATCATGATCAACCAAGAAGGAGTCATGGCCATACTGAAGACAGTGACGATGAATGGTTATCCCAACAGTAAAACTTGGTAAAGAGTTTTTTAAATTTCTTTTTTAAAAATTAAAATGAATCGGCTTGTTTGATCACGAATCGACTTCTCAAAAACCATTTGGTCGAGCGGATCATTGGGACTCTCAAGCAGGCCTGAATCGTCATCAAAATAAAAACCTGCCTTCGAAACTTCCTCAATGACAAATGATTTTTCAATGCGATGAATGGAGTGACAATCATCAATGCCATGCCCATCTTTTGCATGATGATCAATGATGCAGTAAGAGCCGCCTTTCTTCAGAGACTCAAAAATACTCTCATTCATTTTCATTCGATCAGCCTTCGTCCACACAGTGTCATGGTAGGTCATGCAATTAATGATCATATCTAGATCTTCAGGAAAATTAGGATTCTCCATTTCCCCTACAATCGGAATCAAATTTTTCTGAGGATACTCTTCTAAACGTTTCTCTATGGGGTTGCCTTTCCATCTTTTCACGCTTTGAGGGGCAGTGTGGGCATATACTTCACCACTCTCTTCTAGGGCATAAGCTGTGATTGCACTCAGATAACCTCTTCCTGAATTCATTTCTCCGATCTTTTGCCCCTCTTGAATCCCAAAAAAATGCAATACATCTGCAGGCTTTCTGTTTCTATCTCTTTCAATATCTGTTTCTGGGCGATTCTGCTTTAATGCCTGTTCTATTTTCGATATTTCCATCAGTCTAATCTTTTATCTTCCTTCAATAAAATCTTCCCCGGTCTGGCATTTGTAAATTCTCCATCGTCCAATACTCTCATTCCATTCACCCAAACTGAGTGTATGCCATCCGATAGTTTTTTTGGTTCTAGAAAAGTGGAATTATCTTTGATCAGCTTGAGATCGATCAATAAAAAATCTGCATAGTTTCCAGGCTCTATCAGCCCTCGATTTTCAATACCTACTGTTTTTGCTGACAAGCCAGTCATTTTATAAATAATTCTCTCAATACTGCCTATGCCCTCAATGCCTTGATACTCGCTCAAAACTTTGGGGAAAGTTCCACAACCCCTCGGGTGACCACAAATAAGTTCGCCATCACTGCACACATTGGCAAATGGCCAATTCAGTAATTCTCTCACGTCACGATCGACCATTCCTTTTGCGACAACCATTTCTATTGAGTTGCCTGCTTGACTCAATCGATAACTTTCCTCGCTCAGGTTTGATAAGGCCTGAACTTCAGATATTCCCTTCATAGTGGCTATATCAGCAACTGTTTTATTTATGTATTCAGGATGGATTTCATGGTGGCTAAATCGAATGTCCTCTGCCGCAGACAATTTTTCCAAAATATAATTGGTTTCCTCTTCGTCGGTGAAGTTTCTCTCTGGATACAATGTTGTGATACTGCTCGACCATGCTTCATAGGGGTAAACATCAGCAGTAATATTTACTCCTGCCTCTCTGGCTTGATTCAGAATATCGAGCACCTCTTTCGTCCGTCCCCAATTAAAAACTCCGTTGAGCTTAAAATGATCAATATTTACAGGCACACCCGTTTCTTTTGCAATATGAATGATTTCATCGATTGCCTCCCAATACTCTCTATCTTCGCTTCTGATATGGCTCTTATATCTGCCATCAAAATCAGCGATCGCCTTTGTCAGCCTTACGACTTCTTCGGATGCAGAGTAGATGCCAGGATCATACTCAAGACCGGTGCTAAGACCGTATGCGCCCTCTTCCATGTCATCGTTAACCAGCTTTTCCATCAGCTTTATCTCATCATTGGTTGCTTCTCGTCTGAAGTCTTTACCCATCACTTGATAACGAATACTGTTGTGTGCTGAAAAACTTGCCATATTAATGGCAACCGGAATCCCGGAGAAATATTCTTTGAATTGTTTGAGCGAGAAGTAATTATTGCTTAAAGAAATGTATGTTTTAGATGCGGGACTATCTGAAAACCCATCCACCCCCCTCACAATTGTTGTAATCCCTTGCGTTACAGCTGATACAGCAAGTGGTTGCTCATCAATCCCAATATCATGATGGCTGTGGGTATCGATAAAACCTGGAACCAATGCCAATCCTCCTCCATCAATGATGGATTGATATTGCTTTGATGCCGCTTGACCCCTATAAACTTTAACAATTGATTCATTTTGGAACTCTACTGAACCATTAAAAGGAGGGTTGCCTGCTCCATCATAAATGATGACATTTGTGATAAGTCTTGAATCCTTTCCAAGGTCTTCCAAAGCGTCAGAACTGTTGGATAAAAAAGTGAAAATTACAAAAGTCAATGAAACAGAAAAGCAAAGATGTCTATTGATTATTCTCATTAATTTTTTTTAGTTATTTATATAATGGTCAATCTTATGTTGAATCATCCAGAAGAACAAATTGGATAAAGAAATATTAAAATCATTCAAAGCGCTCCGACCCAAGCCGTCCAAGGCTGATGACGTCATTGCACCCCCTTATGACGTGATTAACTCCAAAGAAGCATTTGAGTTGGCAAAGGGGCGTCCAAATAGTTTTTTGCATGTTTCAAAACCGGAAATAGATCTGGAAGGTGTTATTGCCTATAACGATCACAAAGTTTATGAGAAAGGAAAAGAAAGTCTTGAACAAATGATCAAAGATGGTGTCTTGATCGAGGATTCGGAAGATATGCTCTATCTCTATGAGATGGCAGACAATGATATCCGTCAACTCGGTATTGCAGCTGTTGGTTCTGTTGATGCATATGAGCAGGAGTTGATCAAGCGACACGAATTCACAAAGCCTGACAAAGAATTGGACAGAGTCAATAATATCTCTTCACTGAATGCACAAACCGGCCCAGTTCTTCTGACATACAAGGATAATGGAGAGTTATCAACCTTATTAGAGGCGGTCGCAGTGAGAGAAACACCCATTTATGATGTCAAAGCAATTGATGGGATCACTCATCGAATCTATCAAGTGAATCAATCTGACGAACAAGAAAAAATCCTGAGTCTTGTCAATTCTATGGATGCACTCTATATAGCTGATGGTCACCACCGTTCTGCAGCGGCTCGTGCTGTTAAGCACGCCAGGCAAATGGAGAACTCCGATCACACCGGTCAAGAGAGTTATAATTATTTTCTAACGGTCTCTTTTCCAGAGAGTCAAATGAATATCCTTGATTACAATCGTCTGATTAAAAACTCCCTGAGATTAACGATGGATGAAGTCTTGAGAAAACTCGACGAACACTTTGAAGTCACATCGGTTGAAGATGCATTTAAGCCTTCTGAAAAAAATCATTTTGGGATGTATACCAATCATCAGTGGTATTCATTGAAACTTCGACATTCACAAACTATTGATAATCCAGTAGAGGCATTGGATGTGAGCATGCTTCACAATTTAATCCTTGAGCCAGTGTTTGGAATTGGAGATGAAAGAACCGATCCCAACATAGATTTCGTCGGTGGATCAAGAGGAATGGAGGGTCTTGAGTTTAGAGTGGATAGCGAAGAGATGGATTTTGCTTTCTCCCTTTATCCAACTCCAATTGAGGCATTGATTGATGTTGCAAATGCTGGAATGATCATGCCCCCAAAATCCACCTGGTTCGAGCCAAAACTATTGGATGGTCTACTCTCTCATCGAATCGATTAAGCTGAAGTTTGTCTTCCTGTTTTGACGAATTTTTGACACAATCTATAGTCAAGAAACCAATTAAAGGATTAACAAAATGGATGCAGAAGCAATAAAAGAAAAAGCAAATGCAGCAGCCGAAGGCATTACCTTCACAGACTGTGCATGTGAAACCTTAACTCAAGTACCTGACTTTGCAATGGACATGGCTATAAGCCACATGGTCAATGCTGCTTCAGATCAAGGGGTTGATTCAATTTGCTGCGAATTCTTAGAAGCCAATAACCCTATGGGTTAGATCTTTGGTGGAGATGGGTGGACTTGAACCACCGACCTTCGCGTTATGAGTGCGACGCTCTAACCAGCTGAGCTACATCTCCATAAATCACTGAAAGATGGATTTTCAACATCTAAATCCATTCTGTCAAGTGCGATGGAATAATTACTTATGAATAAAATGAAAATTATTAAAACTCTGGTACTCACCGCCTGCTCTATTTCATTTCTCTTTCCATTGAGTGCAAAGGAATTTCCAGGCAATTCATGGACTGTAAAAAATCCTAGTGAACTTGGGATTGATGCCTCAAAAATAGAAAAACTTTTTGACCTCTCCTTTCAAGATGATGCAACTCAGTCTGTGGTACTCATCAAAGATGGTTACCTCATTGCTGAAAGATATGCCGAGGGATACGACAAAGATTCTATTGGAACATCTTGGTCCATGGCTAAAAGCTTCTATGCAAGCCTGATTGGTATATCGATCGAAAAAGGAGAAATCGGTAGCCTAGATGACAAGGTCAGTGACTACTTAGATTATTTCAACGAAGATCGACAAAACATTACGATCCGAGAAGTGCTCGACATGACCAGTGGTCTTGAAAATCCTGATCACGAGCATGAGATCATGTTTTTTTTAGATGATCATTTAGGCTATGCCAAAAACATCAAGCGAGACAAAGAAACCAACACGGTTTTCGAATACAACAATGTGAATTCATTACTGTTGGGCGATATTCTACTCAAAGTGACCGGCAAGAAGGCTGACGATCTACTTAGAGAACGTGTTCTCGATCCAATTGGTACCAAAAACTATACTCTCTGGAGAGATGCTGCAGACAATGTCTTGAGTTATTGCTGCATCGATATGTCGGCAAGAGATTATTCACGCTTCGGCCTCCTCTTCTCAAGAAATGGATCTTGGAATGATCAACAGGTAGTGCCATATGATTTTGTGCAAGAAACCTATGATCCCAGATGGTTGAGCACCTCGGATCGTACTGGGATGGACAGAAGGGGTTATGGTCTTCACTGGTGGTTCTCTAAAAATGATGAAGAAGGAAAGATCATGAATGCCAGTGGCAAGTTTGGCCAATACATATTCATTGATCAAGCCAATGATGTGATTTTTACCAGAATCACAAAATATACTTCAACTGGTGGATCGCAACAGGATTGGGGGCCCATTCGTGAATATGAAATCAATAATATTGCTAGATTTCTATGGTTCTTCAGACTTCTTGAAAAGATTGGCTTCTATGATATAGAAAAAGACTTCAAATCGCCGGTTACACTTGAAGAAGGTGAGTCAAAAGAATTTTACCAAAACTATTCAGAAATAATTGATGCCATAGCGGGGCTTGGAAAAGACTAACTCCTTTTTAAAAACCAGTCATTAAACCTGGTCTTGATCTTAGAAGTTTGAACTTGGTATATCCCATATCTATAAATACCTTTAGATCAAAATCAATCATGCCCATTAGCTCTCTCTCTTTAATCAACTGTGAGCACTTAAAATCACCGCCCTTAAACTTATTAAGCTTTGATTGTGATCGATAACAAATCTTTGAAGGGCAAGTATATGCACAACCCCCATTGGCAAATAGGCGGATTCTCTTTTTATCCTCAATAGAGCTTAAGAAATCTAAATCATCATTAGAAACCATAGGTAAAACAACACAGGTAAATATTTTTAAGGCCTTATTAAGCTTAAATGAATTATTGATATTTTTTATAACACTAGCCTCTATATTATTGAATTTTGGAAAATCAGTTCTTAGCCATTCTGCCAATTCATCATTGGTACAAATAATTGAGTTAAGCTCATGATGATATTTTGAAATAAGGGGTGTGTTTATTTTGTATTCATCATAGTCAGCAAAATGATTTGTCAGTGGTATCCTAAAACCTATACCTGCATTGTTTAATTGACGTACGTCTCTATCTGAAAGCTCTGGATTTTGGAAAAATCTTCCACCATACAATGTAGATCTTTCTCCAAAACCAAATACACTCTCTATTTGATTCAGAGACAATTCTCCATAATTCTCTCTTAGAAAAGAAAAAATTGGCTTCCTAGGATTCTTACCTCTGGCAGATACAGTAAAGACAATAGATGAATTATTCTTGTTCATTTTTTATTTAATTATAGAATCCTTTTTTCTAATAAATGTAAATGACTAAAATCAATTACATAATCTCTAGTTTCGATAGACTTTAATTAATAAAGAATAACTAAATGCATTAAATGAATAGAAAAGAAATATTTGAGGTTTTAGGTGGGCTGTTTATAGCTCTGCTATTGGGTTTATTAATCTATTATCTTATATCCCTATAACACCAATACTGCAATTAGATCATAGATACACTGGCTGAATTGAGCCGAAAATAAAGCTCTTTATTTTTGTTCCTTTATTGGCTAGAAAACCCGCTTAATACTCTCAAGGGTTTGCTAGCAAACCCTTGAGAGATGATTCCTCCGGCAGTCTTTAGGAGGGGTTGAATTGAATTCACTGCCAGAGAAACCAATGAGAAGGCTAAAACTTCATATTGAAGCGAAGCCCAATATTTCTTCCTGGTAAGGGTACTTCATCTTTCACAAATGATGAGTGATTACGTGCAACTTCATCCAGTAAGTTTTTTGCAAACAGTGTGACAAGCATCTCTCCATCGCTATTGAAAATAGGAATTCTTTGAGAGAGTTTCAGGTCAACCATTTTGTATGACTCAGTCGGTGTTTCATTCAATGAAAGTTTTGATTGAGATGTGACATTCCTAAAAGTCATAGAGGCACTGGTTTCATCTTTTGCATAAGTTAGAGTGAATATGTGTCTTCTTGGATTTATCCTAGGGACATAAGTTCCGTCTTTGAACTTGGCATTGACGTAATCCATGCCGTATGAAAATGTCATAGAATCATCATTAAAATTTAAAGATCTGCCAATCTCAAACTCATAACCATTGAACTCTGCATCTTTTTGCATGTAGTTAGACAGGATCAGTCCACCATGACCTTCGTGATCATCTTCTTCATGCATCTCATGCTCTGCTTCTGTTTCATCTCTGAGGTAGATGTAATCATCGATATTATTTCTGAATATTGTTGCACTGGCAAAAACACCATTGTTTTCATAATCTAGCGTGAAATCTATATTATTAGAGGTTTCTGATTTAAGAGAAGCGTCTCCAACTTCAAATCTTCCGGTTGATAAATGCTCTCCATTCATAAACAGTTCAACAGCAGATGGTGCTCTTTTGACACTTGCAAGACCAAAGTTAAAGCTTGTATTTTCATTGATCACTGAACCAAGCGATAAAGCCAAGCTGGTTTCATTACGATCGATGTCATAAGCTTCCACCTCGTGCTCATCATGATCCTCATCATGGTCTTCATCTTCATCATGATGTTCTTCTTCCTCCTGATGGGCCACTGTGCCTCTTCGATTCACACGATCATGACGAATGCCTAGATCAAGATCCATACCCATAAAACGAGTACCCACATAATAGCCAATCATTTTTTCGCTAGAATCCACAGGATTCATGAAGGCCTCTGCTCCAAGAATAGAGACATCTTCACTCATATTCTGAAATACCATTTTCTGGGAAATTGAATCATCACCAAAATCCACAATCAGACCAAATTCGTCGGCTTCATTGCTGAACAATGTTGGGCCTTCTTCGTGCCCATGATCGTCATGATCACCTTCGTGACCCTCATCATGGTCTTCGTCTTCATGCTCCTCTTCTGCATGCTGCTCAGTCAAAGAGTAGTCCGTATTTCTATAGTAATAATTAATCCGATTTAATGGGCCGCTAGAGAAAACATATGAACCCTGAACATTGAATGTTTCAGAATCGGTAGTAGAAAAGATTCTTTCTTCTTCTCCATGCTCATCATGTTCTTCTTCATCTTCATGATCTCCATCGTGGTCTTCATGTCCTTCACCGTGATAAGGAATGCCATACAATGTTTCCATGTCTTGGAATGAGGCGCCAAAATGTCCCCAATCACCAACAGTTGACAGGCCAAATCGATGTGTCTGTGCTTCATAATCTGAATTTTCTAGATATCCAAGATCTTCATCATGATCCTCATCATGGTTTTCATCTTCATCATGATGTTCATCTTCATGGTCTTCCTCGTGCTCTTCTGAATGAATAACAGCACCCATTGGAATATCATACTTTTTAAATGAACCATCTTTAAAAGCATAGGAGATGTTTAAGCCGCCTAAATTATCCTTATAGCTAAACTGGCCAACCTTTCCATCGTTGACTGATTGAGTTTCTAAGGCCAACCTCAAATCTTGCTCCGCGAAATTTTCTTTTGCAATGGTGTCATCGACAACATTCACGATTCCACCAATTGCACCATTGGAATACATCAAAGACGAAGGGCCTCTGACGATTTCAATCTGCTTGATAGCATTCATGTCAATTTCATTTAGGTGGTCAGCACCCAAACCAGAAATATCACGAACGACGAGTCCATTGCTTAAAACCTTAACTCTGCTTCCGGACATGCCGCGAATGATTGGCTGCCCGACAGCAGCACCATAGTCTGAAGAAGAGACGCCCAGCAAATTATCGATCGATTCACCCAAGCTCTGTGTTGGCTCTGTGTCCAACTCTTGTTCACTGATGACATGCAAGGGATCTTTAATGTCATCAGCCGATTGATTGATATAGGATGAAGTGACCGTGATTTCCTCTATGGAATCTTGTGCACTCAATCCATTTGAAATACTGATGGATAGTAAAACCACTACATAAAAATAAAAATTCGTTCTCATGAAATAACCTCCTTTGATGAACGTTTAGAAATTAAATTTGATTAAATTTAACTTCTTGGAGGTGCGCGTGATTCAAATAGGCTGTTACTTGGTTTGGAATAAAAATTCTGAGTGAATGCATTGGTGAGCTCAGGACTGAACTCAATCCGTTCAATCGCTTCAGTTATATCCGTTTCAACTAAGTTGTTATTACTGAATGGACATTCCAGTTCATGTTCCGCATCGATATGAGTAACGTGTGCGACTGAATCAAGCGAGATCGTGGCCAGAAAGAAAAAGCTGACCAATAGATGACTGAATTTACCTAAGCGATTCATTTGATTATTTAAACATAGTCGTATTAAACATTAAACTTAAAATGCATCACGTCGCCTTCTTGCACTAGATATTCCTTGCCTTCAAGTCTTAACTTTCCGACAGATTTAGCGCCCTGCTCTCCATCGTGCTCGATATAGTCATCAAAACCAATGACTTCTGCTTTAATAAAACCTCTCTCAAAATCAGTGTGAATTGTCCCGGCAGCTTGTGGCGCCAATGACTGCTTTCTGATCGGCCATGCACGAACCTCTTTCGGGCCTGCAGTAAAGAAAGTTTGCAGATTAAGTAAATCATATGAGGCACGAATCAGTTTATTGATCGCAGGCTCTTCGAGATTAAGTTCGTCTAAGAACTCTTTCATTTCTGATGGCTCAAGGGTGCTGACTTCAAGCTCAAGCGAGACACAAAGTTTCAAAAGCTGAGCATCTTCTACCGACTTCACTTTCTCTCGCAATGCTTGCAGACCTTTTGACTCTTCCACAATGCTCGACTCATCAATGTTCGCAAGACACAACATGGGCTTCTTCGTCAAAAGAGAGAGCTCTTTCATGGTGCTCGCCTGACCCTTCTCAATATTGAATGTTCTTGCAGGGAGGTCATTGTTTAGATGCTCCAGAAGAGATTCTAAAAAAGCATGCTTAGCCAACATTGTCTTGTCACCGGCTTTAGATTGCTTGCCTGCTCTTTCTAGGTTACGCTCCACGGTCTGGATATCTGCGAGTAGCAATTCGGTATTGATGATTTCAAAATCATTCACAGGATTGATCTCATCGGAGACATGGGTGACATTCTTGTCTTCAAAACAGCGGACCACATGAATGATAGCGTCCGTTTCTCGGATATTAGCAAGAAACTTATTCCCAAGCCCCTCGCCTTGTGAAGCGCCCTCTACTAATCCAGCAATATCGACAAACTCAACGATGGATGGAATCACTTCTTCGGGGTCATTGATAGCAGACAATTGATCCAAGCGAGGATCCGGAACCATCACAACGCCAACATTGGGCTCGATGGTGCAAAAGGGATAATTGGCAGCCTCTGCCTTTCCTTCAGAAAGGATGTTAAACAGTGAAGATTTGCCTACATTTGGCAGTCCTACAATGCCGCATTTGATTCCCATATGCCTTGATTTATTGAATAGTCGATTTAAAGTGAGTGGAGTTTAACAAGTTATTCATCGAAATGGCGAAAATATTTAAAGCAACAACGGCTGGCAGCTTACCAAAACCGAATTGGTTGGCTGAAACAGAAAAGCTTTGGCCGGCTTGGAAAGATTCAGGCGAAACACTCACCGAAAAAAAGAAAAAATCGGCTGCAATGTGGATCGATGTACAAGAACAATCCGGGTTAGAGATCATCTCCGAGGGAGAGCAGTTTAGAATCCATTTTGTGCACGGTTTTTTAGAGACCATTGAAGGAATCAATTGGGATAAAAAGACACAAATGGGGATTCGCAATGACCGGTATGTTGTCGAAGTTCCTACTGTGACAGAGCCATTGATAAAATCGGGAAGCATTCATGTTGAAGAAGCGAAGTTTCTCAGGTCAAAATCAAAAAAGCTCACTAAATTTACACTTCCAGGACCCATGACGATATCGGACACCATAGCCAATGAGTTTTATGCAGACAAGAAAACAATGGCGATGGAGTTTGCGAAACTTTTGAATGATGAGGCCAAAACATTGTGCGATGCAGGCATCGATGTCATTCAGTTTGACGAACCTGCTTTTAATAGTTTTCTAGAAGAAAGCATTGAATGGGGCATGGATGCATTGGAAGTGGCCATCAAAGGCCTTGACTGCAAAACAGCCATTCACATCTGTTATGGCTATGGCATTGAGGAAAATCTAAATTGGAAAAAAACATTGGGAGATCAATGGAGACAGTATGAAAACCTTTTCCCAGCAATCAATCAAAGCAATATCAATCAGGTCTCCTTGGAATTTGCTGGCTCACGGGTACCTCCTCAATTGATGAGGCTGTTACCCGATAAAGAGATCATGGTTGGTGTCGTATCGGTTGTTGGGGATCATATAGAGACCTCTGAAGAAGTTGAGAAGAACATCATGGCAGCACTGGCTCATGTTGAAGTCGAGCGATTGATACCCAGCACAAACTGTGGGATGGCCCCGATCTCTGTGGATGTGGCAAAACAAAAACTAAAGGCGCTGGGTGAAGGCACTGAAAGGGCTGAGAAAAGAATCAGTTAAAACAATTCATGGTCTCATCCAGACTATTTTGCAATAACGAATCCATCACATCGGCTGCTTCATAAATGGACTGATCCAGAGCTTCCTTTTCGGCTTTTTTTGGTTTGGATAAGACATAATCGATGACATCATCTTTTTCAGGATGGCCAATGCCCATTCTGATTCTGACAAAATCCTTGGTTCCACATGCTTGAATGATGTTACGCAGACCATTATGGCCACCATGCCCACCGGAATACTTGACTCTGACCTCTCCAACATTCAGGTCCAGGTCATCGTGGATAATACAAATTTCTTGCATGCTGATGTTTCGGTATTTTCTAAGACGATTGACTGAAAAGCCACTCTCATTCATGTATCTCGATGATTTAAACAACAGAAACTCTTGACCATAAAGCGCTGACTTAAGTATTGATCCATCGGATTTCTTATCGTCTTTTAGCTCACCAAGCTGATGCCTATCTAAGAAACATTCAATCGAAAGATAACCGAGATTGTGACGAGTGTTTTGATATCGATCGCCTGGATTACCAAGGCCGACAAAAATTTTTGGAATGATGTTAGCAGGACGCATTGACTACAAGAGAGTGTTTACTGCTCTTGGTTATCCTCAGATTCTCCTTCTGCTGAAGGTTCAGCACCCTCTTCGCCATCAGATTCAGCTTCCATCCCTTCTTCGCCTTCAGGCACTTCTTCAACTTCTGGCTCTTCTTCTTGGATTTGCAGTAATCGAACTGCAACGATGGGTTCATTCACAGGCTCTTCTTGTGTCAAAAGCGAGAGCTCTACCCCTTGTGGCAGGACGATGTCTTCAAGATAAAGCATTTCATCCAATTCAAGCGACTCAACATCGACTTCTAGTCTCTCTGGAAGATCTTTAGGCAAGCAACTGATTTCGACTTCATTCATCAAAGGTGTAACTGTTCCACCATTCATCTTGACTCCGACTGCAATGTCATCATTAATGAATGCCAATGGTATGGAAACTTTAATCGCAACGTCTGATCGAACTCTTTGCAAATCCAAGTGCATCACTTGTCTTTTTGAGGGATGGACTTGAATATCTTTGATCAGAACCGATTCCTCTTTATCATCGACCGCAATAGACAAGATACTGTTAAGGAATGCCTCGTTGTTTAATTTTTTGAGCAATTCATTATGGCTAATGGACACCTTGACGGTGTCCTTTCCAGCACCATAAACCACAGCAGGAACCATGCCTTCACTCCTCATTCTTCTAGAATGACTTGTGCCAGCATCTTCCCTTGAGACTGTAATCAAATCGTAATCCGTAGCCATTTTTCTTCCTCAAATGTATTAATTCGAAAATGGTCGCAAATGATAACCGAAGTTAAGCGATGTGGCTAGAGAAAAGTGACGTTAAAATCACCCTACTCCGCATAAAGAGAACTGACAGATTGATCGGCGACAATTCTTTCTATAGTTTCACCAAGAAGCTGAGAAATTGTAAGTTGTCTGATCTTGCCAGTGTCTTTTGCTTCCTGTGTGAGAGGAATGGTATCTGTGACAACCAATTCATCGAGCTCAGAATCTGCTATTCTCTTAATTGCAGGCCCTGAGAGCACAGGGTGAGCAGCATAAGCCACTGTTTTTAAAGCGCCTTTTTCTTTGAGTGCAGCGGCCGCATTACAAAGAGTGCCAGCAGTATCGACCATGTCATCAAAAATGATTGCTGTTTTCTGATCAACATCGCCAATGATATTCATGACTTCAGATTTATTGGCCGCTTCTCTTCTTTTATCAATGATTGCCAGGCTTGCATTCCCGAGTCTTCTTGCAATCGCTCTTGCTCTTTGAACACCGCCAACATCTGGGGATACAATCACCTGATCGGGGTACCCTTGTCTCCACATATCACTCATCAATATGGTTGAAGAGTAAATATTATCGACTGGAATAGAGAAGAAGCCTTCAATCTGGTCTGCATGAAGATCAACCGTTATCAACCGTTTGATGTCAGCAGTCTCAATCAGGTCAGCAACCAGTTTCGCAGAAACAGGGCCTCTAGTATTTCTTGGCCTTCTGTCTTGCCTGGAGTAACCAAAATAAGGAATGACAGCCGATACTGAGTTTGCTGAGGCTCTTTTGCATGCATCCGCCATGAGTAGAAGCTGCATCAGATGTTCATTGCCTGGTTGGTATGTGGATTGGACCAAAAATACATCCATTCCTCGAATATTCTGCGAGACCTCAATACTGGTTTCACCATCGCTAAAAGTTCCAACCTGAATAAAACCAAGCGGTTCATTTAGGTATCTTGCAATTTGTGAACCCAGCTCTTTGGATGCTGGTCCCGCAAAAAGAACTAGTTTTTCTTTTTTCATTTTTTCTCAATCAATTGAGTCAATTTTAGCAGCTCTAAGTGGCTGGGGTGGTAGGATTCGAACCTACGCATCACGGGATCAAAACCCGTTGCCTTACCGCTTGGCTACACCCCAACATTCTACATAAGTTGCAGAAGTGTCATTCTGAAGACGAGGAACGTATGTGTCAAGATGGGGGCGTTCTAATTAACTGAGTTTCAGGCTTTTAATGGTGAAAGTCAGTTCATAGTCACTTCCCATTACGCTGATTGTCTTTGGTATTAGAAGGGAATGCATCACCCGGTATCCGCTATAATTGATTGATATATTGTGCTTGGATTTAAAATCCTCACCGTCATCAATTGCGAGAAGGACCGATGAAAGGTTTTTCCAATCTTGGAAATATTGATAAATCTCAAAGGATTGTTCATCGAGCTTGTCGATCATCTTGACACTGATTGTTGGGTCAATTGAAAACACTTCTCTGCCAAAAATATCTTTCACATGGAAAGATTCATCAAGGCCATTGTTTAGAGTGTATGATCCGATGAAGTTGCCATCCATTGATTTAATAGAGATTGATCCAGAAAGAACGAATGAGCGATCGAGAATGTCTTTATTAATCTTTTTTGTGATCAATTGATCTTGATTGGTCGCACAACCACCTATAAGCGACAAAAAGAATAAAAATAGGCCGGCTTTAAAAATAGCACTGCTAAGAATTTTTTTGTGTATAAAATACCGGTCAGTATAAGATTGAGACAGCATGAAAAAATCCATTGTTAAAAAATTAGAGCTCATTCAAGAACAATACCATTCTATTGCAAATCAATTGGCAGATGAAGGGATACAGTCGAATGGGAAAAAAATGGTCGAGCTTTCTAAGGAATTCTCGAGAATTGAGCCTGTCGTAGTCCTTTTTGAAAAACATCAATCATTGGAAGAAGAAAAAGAAGCTGCGGAAGATCTCATCAAAGATGATGATGGCAGTATGGGCGACCTTGCAAAAGAAGAGATCGATTCCATTTCGGAGCAGCTGGCAAAAATTGAAGATGAAATTACGCCCATGCTCTTAAGCAGTGATCCAAGAGATGGGAACAATGTCTTCCTTGAGATACGTGCAGGAACCGGGGGTGACGAAGCAGCAATTTTTGCTGGAGATGTCTTTAGAATGTATGCACGTTTTTGTGAAAAAAACAGTTGGTCATTAGAAATCCTCAATCAAAATGAAACGGGCCAAGGCGGCTTCAAAGAAATCATTGCAAAAATCATAGGAAGTGACGTATTTTCAAAATTAAAATTTGAATCGGGTACTCATCGTGTTCAAAGAATTCCGAAGACAGAATCACAAGGAAGGATTCATACGTCTGCTTGCACTGTTGCGATCATTGCTGAAGCGGATGAAATGAATGAAGTAGAAATCAGCAATAATGATCTCAGAGTTGATACATACAGAGCTTCCGGTGCTGGAGGGCAACATGTCAATAAAACAGACTCTGCCGTTAGATTAACTCATATCCCTACTGGGATTGTTGCAGAGTGCCAGGATAATCGCTCTCAACACAAAAACCGAGCAAAAGCATTGTCTTTGCTCAAAGCAAAGATTTATGACACGGAGCAAAAGAAGATCCAAGACCAACAAGCCGAAGAACGAAAGATGCTGGTTGGAAGCGGAGATCGGTCAGAAAGAATTAGAACCTATAATTATCCGCAAGGCAGAATCACGGATCATCGGATCAATCTCACCCAGTATAATCTTGCAGAATTTATGGAAGGTGATCTCGACACTATGATTGATACACTGGTTCAAGAAAATGCTGCGAAACAAATGGCTCAACTGGATGATTGAAGAGTCATCATTGAGAAATGCTCGGGCATTGATCCGCTCAGGAACAGAAAAACTCTCATCAGTATCGAATGTTCCGAGGTTAGAAGCGGAAGTTCTACTGTCGAATTTGCTTGAAATCAGTCCAATTAAGTTCCATACAAATGAGATCAATGTAAGTCCAACAGTTTTGGACAAGTTTGAGGCAATGATTGAGTCTCGATTCAAAGGAGTGCCAGTTGCGTATTTGGTTGGTAAAAAGGAATTCTGGTCTTTGGAGTTTGATGTTAATCCCTCGGTACTTGTCCCAAGACCGGAAACAGAATTACTAATAGAGAACGCAATTGGAATATTGGGAAATCATGAGTCGCCAAAAATTCTTGAGCTTGGAACAGGATCAGGGGTTATATCCATTGTTCTCTCTAAGGAGCTTAGAGATCCTATTATCACTGCAGTCGATATAAGCAATGAAGCACTGATGATTGCAAAAGACAATGCTCGTAAGCACGAAATTAAAGATATTAAATTTATGGAATCGGACTGGTTTGATGAAATTGAAAATGAGAAGTTTGACCTCATCATCAGTAACCCGCCTTACGTAGACAAAGCCAAGTTATCGAATGAAGAGCTGTTTGGCATCGATATGGAGCCAGATGTCGCGCTCTATTCTACCAATAATGGAACGGATGATTTAAAAACCATAATAAAAAATAGCACTTCATACATTAAAAACAGAGGATGGCTGCTCTTAGAGCATGGTTACGATCAGGCAAAGTATTGCATGAAGAAAATGGAAAAGGCCGGATATAAGAAAGTAGAAAACTGTAAAGATATTCAAAATATCTCGAGAACAACATTTGGAATGTTTCAGCATGA
>Ga0066831_10000045_pt1 | contig 22190 bp, 20 predicted proteins | sample ETNtaG_FD_66436 | JGI IMG/M metagenome (GOLD analysis project Ga0066831, IMG submission 66436) | Marine microbial and viral communities from oxygen minimum zone, Eastern Pacific Ocean - ETNP201306PF49B | ecosystem: Environmental > Aquatic > Marine > Oceanic | place: Pacific Ocean: Eastern... | reverse complement strand
TTATATTATTTTATTGCCAGCATTAGGAATAATTTCAGAAGTCATCTCTGTTAATTCAAGAAAACCAATTTTTGGATATAAAGCCATGGTTGGATCGATTATGACAATTGGGTTTCTTTCTTTTATTGTTTGGGGTCATCACATGTTTATGTCCGGAATGAATCCTTTTCTTGGCTCTGTTTTTACTTTCACTACTTTACTAATTGCAATTCCTTCAGCGGTTAAAGTATTTAATTATTTAGCGACTCTTTGGAGGGCTAATATACGTTTTACGCCAGCAATGTTATTTGCTATTGGGGGAGTTTCAGCATTTATTACTGGAGGTTTAACAGGGCTTATTTTAGGAGATAGTGCATTAGATATTAATGTGCACGATACTTATTTTGTAGTTGGACATTTTCATATTGTAATGGGGCTTTCGGCTATATACGGAATGCTAGCCGGAGTGTATCATTGGTTCCCTAAGATGTACGGAAGAATGATGAATAAGAATTTAGGATATCTTCATTTTTGGGGAACTTTTATATGTGCTTATGGGGTATTCTTTCCAATGCACTTTTTAGGATTAGCAGGTCTTCCAAGAAGATACTATACTAATAGCGCTTTTCCAATGTTTGATGGATTAACAGATGTAAATAGTATTATTACGTTTTTTGCATTAGCTGGAGCGATAGTTCAAGTTATTTTCCTCTTTAATTTCTTTTATAGTATTTTTAAAGGGACAAAAGCAAGTCAAAATCCCTGGGGATCAAATTCTTTAGAATGGACGGCTCCTATTGAAAGAATACATGGTAATTGGCATGGAGAATTACCAACAGTGCACAGATGGGCTTATGACTATTCTAAACCTGGTGCAGAACAAGATTATATATTACAAACAGAACCATTAAAAGAAGGAGAGGAAGAACATTAGTTCTAATTTAAAAGAAATGAATCTTATTGAGAATAGATCATTAAAACAATTACTTTGGATCGGTATAGGTGCGATTGTGATGTTTTTTGCAGGATTAACCTCCGCATATGTAGTTAGAAAACCACAAGGCAACTGGGTTGAGTTTTTTTTACCAGATTGGTTTTTATTTAGTACAATAACTATTATACTTAGTAGTGTTATTCTTATTATAGCTAAGACTAAACTTAATCAGAAAAACAAGGCTTTTATTTTTGTTTTCGGGACTTTTATTTTAGGCGTTCTGTTTTCTTATTTCCAGTTTAAAGGATGGCAAGATCTAACAAATCAAGGGGTATTTTTAACAGGAGAGGGGAGTAATGTGTCAGGATCTTTTTTATATGTGATTACCCTTGCGCATTTAGTCCATTTAATAGGAGGATTGATAGCATTACTAATAACAGCAATTAATACAAAGTCAGGAAAGTATAGCTCTACAGATTGTTTGGGATTTGAGTTAACAGCTATTTATTGGCACTTTTTAGGATTATTATGGATATATTTATTTTTCTTTTTAAAGTACTTTTGATAAAATAGAATAAACTAGTATTAGTAAATAACAAAATCTTTACTTTTGTAAAGGTTTTCAAAATTTAAAATTTATGTCAGAAACAGAAAATTACGGAAAAGCATGGCAAGGGGATGATAAGCCTTATGCTGCTAGTTATGGAAAATTAATGATGTGGTTTTTTCTTATTACAGATACATTAACATTTTCCGCTTTTTTAGCTTCTTATGGCTTTAGTAGATTTAAATATCCTGATATTTGGCCAAGCCCAGAAGATGTATTTACGCATTTTCCATTTTTACATGGAGACCACCCTTTACTTTTTGTAGCCTTAATGACCTTTATTCTTATTATGAGTTCTGTTACAATGGTATTAGCTGTAAATTATGGACATAAGATGCAAAAAAACAAAGTGATACTCTGGCTTTCCTTAACTATTGTGGGGGGGTTCATGTTTTTAGGATCTCAAGCTTGGGAGTGGGGGCATTTTATTCATGGAGATAGAGGAGGTATAGATACTCAAACCGAATATGTTGTACATGTTGCTAAAGGAGAAGAGTTATCTTCTGTTTATAGTTTGATGGGTGTAGATGGTCACGATGGCCATCACCATCATTTTACTAAAGAAGAGATTGTTTTAGGTTTAGAAAATCAATCAGAATATAATATAAGAAAGGCAAATGGAGAATATTTGACCAATGAAGAATCTATTAAGTATCTTAAAAAGAATGCGACTAAAGTATTATTAGGAGCTAATTTGGAAGATAATGAATATGGGCATAGATTATTTGCAGATTATTTCTTTTTTATTACTGGATTTCATGGATTTCACGTATTTAGTGGGGTGATTATATTAATTATTATATTAATTAATGTAGTAAAAGGGACTTATGAAAGAAGAGGTCATTATGAAATGGTTGAGAAAGTAGGTTTATATTGGCACTTTGTAGATTTAGTTTGGGTATTCGTATTTACTTTCTTTTATTTAGTTTAATATAAAAATTATAAAGATTATGTCAGAAGAGAATAAAGGCAACTGGTGGATTTGGAAAGTATTTTGGATCTTATTAGGGTTAACAACATTTGAGGTTCTTTTAGGGGTGTTTAAGCCAGATTTTTTAAATAATACTATTTTTTTAGGAACTAAATTGTTGAATCATGTGTTTATTGTATTAACCCTGATAAAAGCAGGCTATATAGTTTTGGTTTTCATGCATTTAGGATTTGAACGCACTAATTTAAAATGGACAATTTTATTGCCCGCATTTATTTTAGTGCCCTATCTATTATTTATTGTTTTGAGCGAAGCAGGGTATACTTATCTTATGCTCTAATACCAACTTATTATGAAACCCCAAAAGAAAGTTGTTGTATTAATAATTCTCTTTTTTATATTAGTGTTGCCTCCAATGGTATATTTCTATGTTACTAGAGGCTATAACACTTTTATTAAATTGGAAATAATTGGCGAGGAGGGACATAAAATACCAGACTTTTCTTTTATTAATCAAGATAACGAGACCGTTATTAATGATAGCCTTAACGGTAATATTTATATTTCTAATTTCTTTTTTACTTCATGCCCGACTATTTGTCCAGTTATGACAAAAAATATGGCGTATGTTCAGAGCAAATTGAGTGTTTACCCAAACATTAAATTTTTATCACATACAGTTGATCCAATTAATGATACTCCAGAGCGCATGTTAGAATATATAAATAATTTAAAATCTAAGAATGTAAATATTAGTCTTTCTAATTGGGATTTTGTGACAGGCAATAAAGACGAAATTTATGAAATTGCTAATTCGTATTTTGTTAACGTAAGCCCTGATTCATTAGCTCCAGGAGGATTTTTACATTCAGAATATTTTGTTTTAATTGACAAAGAAGGTAGAGTTCGTTCAGGTATTGATCAGAATAATAATGTAGTAGGGGTTTATGACGGTACTAATGACGTGCAAATGAAGGATTTAATAAATGATGTCAAAGTATTATTGGCAGAATATAAAAGGCCAACCAAAGATCATGATTAATAAAATTAGCCTTGGCTTTCTATTATTGATAGCCTTTACAACAAACTTAAATGCACAATGCGCAATGTGTAAAGCTGCAGTTGAGGCAGATTTAAAAGAAGGAGGTAGCGCTGGTGCAGGTCTGAATGAAGGGATACTTTACTTAATGGCCATGCCTTATATTGCGATATTCCTTTTTGGAGTGCTTTATTATTTTCAAAAACGAAAGAAGCAAAAAGTATAATAATTAGCTCATGGCTCGATATTTTGGACAATTACTAAAATTTAAGCTATCTATTACTGTAGTTTTTTCAGCTATGATTGGTTATTTATTAGGTTTTGATCAATTTAATTTTCATCACTTCATATGTTTAATTTTTGGTGGCTTTTTGGTAACAGGATCTGCTAATGCTTTCAATCAAATAATTGAGAAAGAGAAGGATAAATTAATGGCTAGAACCGCTATTCGACCACTTCCTAAAAAAAAATTAACTGTTATACAGGCAGCTATTTTTGCATTTATTATTGGAATTATAGGCTTGTTTTTATTGAATAAAATTAATCCTCAAGGGACCTTTTATGGAATCATGTCTAAATCTTCTTTTTTTGGATTAATATCTATTTTATTATATGTTTTGTCCTATACTCCGCTTAAAAGGGTTTCTACTATCTCGATTTTTGTAGGGGCAATCCCTGGAGCAATTCCTTTTTTATTAGGTTACGTTGCTGCGACTGACAATTTTGATTTAGCTGCAGGAACACTATTTGCTATTCAGTTTTTTTGGCAATTTCCTCATTTTATTGCAATTTCTTGGGTGCAGGATGAAGACTATAAGCAAGCTGGATTTAAGATGCTTTTTGGCGGGGAAAAAAATAAGTACCCTGCTTTCATTTCAATAGTAACTTCTGTATTTATGACGGTAATTTCTGTTTTTCCTTTCTTTATTAGTGTCTCAGGGTTAACATTATCTGTTTATGCTTTTATTTTGGTGTTATTATTAGGAATTTGGTTCACTTTAAAATCTGTAAATCTGTATCAAAATCTGGATGATATCTCAGCTAAAGAGTTAATGCTTTCTTCCTTTGCATATTTGCCTATTATGCAAATAGTTTTTGTTTTAAACCGATTCTTATTCTAATATTTTTTAAATAAAAATAAATTTAGAACCAACGAAAGAAGCAAGAAAAAAGCCAAAATTTGATGTGTAAGTGCAAGTGAAATTGGAACTGACATAATTAAAGTGAAAATCCCTAATACAGTTTGTAAAGAAACAACCACAGGTAAAATATAAAATGATTTTTTTTGCAATTTAGAAAGCTCTGTTTTTTTTCCTTTTTGCCAAATATAAAATGTAACCGCTACAATAATTAGAGCCAAGCTTCTATGTATAAATTGAGATCCTGCTCCCTGGTCTAAAAAAACAGACTCTGGAATCCATTGATCTCCCATTTTAGGCCAAGTATTATATATTCTTCCGGCTTTTAGCCCGGCTATAAATGCGCCGTAAATTATTTGTGTTATCACCAAAATAAATAGCACTAAAAGATGGTTGAAAATAGTCTTATTCCCATCTCTAGATAATGGAAAAAGCAAATCTAAAGCAACCCAAAAAGTATAAGCACAGGTTAAAAATGCAGTTATTAAATGTATTGCTAATCTGAAATGACTAACATCTGGCTTGTCAATCAATCCGCTTTTGACCATCCACCAGCCAATAAGCCCTTGTGAGGTTCCTATAATTAATAACATGCAAGATTGTTTGATTAACTTTTTGGAAAGTTTCTTTTTAATTAAAAAGTACCCAAAAGGGATTATAAAAACAACCCCTAATAATCGACCCATCATTCGATGCGCATATTCCCAAAAAAATATGAATTTAAAATCATCTAAAACATAGTGGGTGTTCATTTTTCCCTCAGGTGTAGCCTTGTATATATCAAAAGCAGCAATCCATTCATTTAAATTTAATGGTGGGGCGCCTCCAATTAATTTCCACGTTGACATTGAAAGTCCTGAATCTGTAAGACGTGTAACTCCGCCAATTACAACCATTATAAAAATTAGAAAACATCCCGAAAAAAGCCAAATAATCACGGATTTATTTTCCTTCATCTTAGTAATAGGGGAAAATTAAAATGTAAACTAAAACCCCAGTTGCAGATACATATAGCCAAATAGGGAGAGTTATTCTAGCAATTTTCTTGTGATCCTCAAATTTTTCTTTTAGAGCTCTTGATAAAGTAACAAGTACCAAAGGGATTATAATAGCTGATAATGTAATATGAGAGATTAAAATAAAATAATAAACGTATTTAAAGGCCGAGACCTTAAAATTTTCAGCATCAGATAGGACTCCGTCTCCGTTAATATCTCCAAATTTAACAGAATCATGGGTGGCATGATGTATTACATATGAGAGAAGAAAAATTGTAGAAAGCACCAGTGATAAATAAATCAGTCTTTCATGAAGCTTTCTATTTCCTTTTTTAATTGCGTTAATTGCAAAGATTAATATGAAAAATACAGCTCCATTTATTATAGAATTTACAAGTGGCAGAAAATCAATCTCAAATCCATTGAATCGTGGCGTTATATAAAGCAAGGCGACCAAAATTGGAACTACTAAAGACAATATTATAATAAGGGGTTTGTGGCTCATTATAATTTTCTTATTTTAGTTTTATATGTAATTCAGTTAATTGATCTTTGTCAATATTAGATGGAGAATTAATCATAAGATCGCGTCCTGAATTATTTTTAGGAAAAGCAATAAAATCACGGATACTTTCTTCCCCCCCCATTATAGCACAAAGCCTGTCAAATCCAAATGCAATACCACCATGAGGAGGGGCTCCATATTCAAAAGCTTCCATAAGGAACCCAAACTGATCTTTAGCTTCATTATCTGAAAACCCTAAATGCTGGAATATTAATTTTTGTAATTTTTTATCATGTATTCTAATACTTCCTCCTCCAATTTCGTTTCCATTGAGCACTAAATCATATGCGTTTGCTCTTACTGCTGATGGATCAGTCTCGAGTTTATCTATATCATTTGGTTTTGGAGAAGTAAACGGATGGTGCATAGCATGATATCTTTGAGACTCCTCATGCCATTCTAATAGTGGAAAATCCAAGACCCAAAGGGGGGCAAAATCTTTTGGGTTTCTAAGCCCCAATTGTTCTGCTAAATATAATCTTAACGTGGAAAGCGCTTTTCTTGTTTTCTCTTTTTCGCCAGCCATTATTAAGAGTAAATCACCTTCTTTGCATCCCGCTTTTTTTGCCCACGCATTTCTTGAGTTTTCATCAAAGAATTTGTCTGCCGTTGATTTTGAAGTTCCATCTTCATTATATTTACAATAAACAAGTCCTGTTGCGCCTACTTGGGGTGTTTTCACAAAATCTACTAATTCATCCAATTGCTTTCTAGTATAATTAGCGCATCCTTTTGCATTTATGGCAACTATTAATTCAGAGCTATCAAAAATCCCAAAATTCTTGCCTTGACATAAATCATTTAATTCTATAAATTGCATATCAAAACGAATATCGGGCTTGTCAGAGCCATATGATTTCATAGCTTCATCATAAGTCATTCTAGGAAAGTCCTTTAAATCAACTCCTTTCACTTCTTTTAAAAGGTGCTTAGTTAATCCCTCAAACATATTTAAAATATCTTCTTGCTCTACAAACGACATTTCGCAGTCAATTTGAGTAAATTCAGGCTGTCTGTCCGCCCTTAAATCTTCATCTCTAAAACATTTTACAACCTGATAATATTTATCTATTCCAGCAACCATTAAGAGCTGCTTAAATGTTTGTGGAGATTGAGGAAGTGCATAAAACTGGCCTTTATTCATTCTACTTGGCACCACAAAATCTCTTGCGCCTTCAGGGGTTGATTTAATTAAGTAAGGGGTTTCAACTTCAATAAATCCTTGCTCATCTAAATATTTTCTTGTTTCAGTAGAAACTTTAGCTCTTAGGATCAAGTTCTCTTTAACAGGATTCCTTCTAATGTCTAAATATCGATATTTCATTCTGATTTCATCTCCACCATCTGTTTCGTCCTCAATGGTAAAAGGCGGCTCTGTTGATTTGTTTAATATAATTAATGTTGCTACTTCGATTTCAATTTCACCAGTTGAGATGTTTTTATTTTTTGAAGACCTTTCAATTACTTTGCCTTGAGCCTGAATAACAAATTCTCGACCTAATTTCCTTGCGCTATTACATAAATCAGGGTTGAGATCCATATTAAACGCTAATTGAGTAATACCATATCTGTCTCTTAGATCAACAAACGTCATTCCTCCAAGATCTCTTGTTTTTTGGACCCATCCACTTAAGGTGACTTTCTCAGAGACATTAGTAATGTTTAATATCCCACAATTATGCGTTCTTAACATCTTTAAAAATTCTTTGAGGCAAATTTAACATATTTACTTTTGTAATTTAGCACTATGCAATTAAATCCTTTCAATGATAATTATTTTATGAAAGAAGCCTTGAAAGAGGCTCAAAAAGCACTAGAAAAAAATGAAGTCCCTGTTGGTTGTGTAATAGTGTGTGAGAATCAAATTATAGCAAGAGCACATAATTTGAATCAGAAGCTAAATGATGCAACAGCACATGCCGAAATGCAAGCCTTTACTTGTGCATCTGATTATTTAGGGGGAAGATATTTAAATGAATGCACTCTTTATGTTACCCTTGAACCCTGTGTTATGTGTGCTGGCGCATCTTACTGGACACAATTAAAGAAGGTGGGTTATGGAGCAAAAGACATGAAAAGAGGCTATTCTAAATTATCCGAAAATATTTTACACCCAAAAACGGAAGTTATTAGTGGAATTATGGCTTCGAAATGCTCTAAATTATTAACCACTTTTTTTGAAAAAAAAAGATAAATAAGCGTATTTTTGCATAAATAAAAAATATAAACTAAAAAATATGAACTATCCAGAGGAAATGTGCGCCCCAATGCGTGCTGATTTAACATCAGTAGGATTTGTAGAATTAAAAACGTCTGAAGCTGTTTCAGAATTATTAGATAAAAAAGAAGGCACTGTTTTATTAATAGTAAATTCTGTATGCGGCTGCGCAGCAGGTAATGCAAGGCCAGCTGTTAAAATAGCAACCAGTTTTGAAAAAAAAGCAAATACTTTTGCGACAGTTTTTGCTGGTCAAAATATCGAGGCAACAGCAAAAGCTAGAGAATATATGGTCCCATTTCCGCCTTCATCCCCTTCCATTGCTGTATTTAAGAACGGTAAACTAGTACATTGTATTGAACGTCACCATATTGAAGGTAGATCAGCTGAAATGATCGCTGATAATTTAAAGGATTGCTTTGAACAAATTTGCTAACTAACATTGCTAATTTTCACAATCGAAAACAGCTTAAAAACACCCCCTATTATACATCTGAGCATGAGGGCAACTATTATTTAGAGAATGTAATTAAAAAATTTGTATCTTGCGCAATTAATAAAAGATTATAAACTTTCAAAATAATATGAAGAAGATATTCCTTTTTACGAGTATAATTTTATTGGTTTTCTCGTCCAATATTTTTTCTCAACCTATAACTCTTTCAACTACTAATATCACTACTAATACAGCAGATTTAAATTGGGACGCTTCTACTTGTTCTGGAAATGTAGTTTTACATTACAAAATATCAGGCACGACATGGCCAGGCACGCTTGTTAATCCGGCCACCTCCCCTTATGCTTTAACAGGCTTAACCCCTAGTACTGATTATGAATGGAGAGTGAAATGCGTCGGAACATCAGGAGCGGGAGCTTGGTCAGCAATACAACAGTTTTCAACACTATGTGCAGGTGTTTTGGGCTGTACAGATGTTACGGCATGTAATTATGATGCTGGAGCTACATGTGATGATGGTTCTTGCTCAGGTATTGTAGGATGTATAGATCTTGCTGCCTCCAATTATAATCCTTCTGCAACTTGTGGTGGTGGAAGCTGTACTTATCCAATATATGGATGTAATGATAGCTTAGCGTGTAATTATACCGTATTAGCAGAAATTAATGATGGGTCCTGTATACTACAAGACGGGTGCACTGATTCAATTGCGCTTAATTATGATTCACTAGCACTTTGTGATGATGGCAGTTGTGATTATCCAATATATGGATGTACTGATAATTTAGCCTGTAATTTTAATTCGTTAGCAAGTATTGATGATGGTTCCTGTCTAAATACTTTTGGCTGTACACTACCGTTAGCTAATAATTACAACCCATTAGCAACATGTAATGATGGTAGTTGTACGTTTAATGGGGTGGCAATCTCTAATACAATTGTTTCTAGTCCAATATTATGTAATGGTGGATTTATTACAGATTCAATGCGGGTAGTAATTCATCAAACAAATCCATTGACATCATACACATGTTTGGTGGGATATCATATTAATAATACCGCAACGCCTAACCCTGGAGCAGACTATTTTATATCATATTTAAGTACACAAACTACTACTGCAAACCAACTAAATCTTAATGGGTTTTTACCAAATACTAATACAGGGCAAACTATAAATTATTTTGTCCGAATAGTTGATTCGGCAGCATATTATCCTGCTCATACTTCTGGGAATGGGGCAAGTATGGTTGGTGTTATTGATCAATTTGGGCCAATTAACTTTTTAGAGCCGGACCCTTTAACTGTTAATACATCCTTGTTGTCTAGTAATCTGTGTGCAGGAGACTGTATAGCAAAAGAAAAACTTGTTTTTAATGGAGGGACAAAGCCCTACAATTATGTTTTAGATGCCAGCCCACAGGTAACATTGGGAGCTAATGTAAGTACAACTACAATTGGATCTTTATGTGCGGGAACATATAATTTGGCCGTTACTGATGCAAATGGATGTTCAACATCTCCAGTAACTACTGATTTTACAATTGCTCCTGTCTCTCCTATAATCCCCGCTGGAACAGCTTCGTTTTTTAACACAAATGGCTATCACATTTCTTGCAATGGGGCTTCTGACGGTATAATTAGCGCATCAGCATCAGGAGGCGCAGAGGGATTTGTTTATTCTATTGATGGAATAAACTTTCAATCATATCCATTTTTTTCTGGATTGTCAGCAGGGACATATACGATTACTTATAAAGACGCCAATAGCTGTATTGCAACAGAAACATTGACTTTAAATGAGCCTCCTCCTCTTTCAGGAGCGGCTAGCGTTACACAAGGCGTCAATTGTTATGACGATAATACGGGAGAAATCACTTTTACAGTTACTCCAATTCAAGTAGGGGTTCCTCCATATGAGTATTCAATTGACAATGGATCTAATTATCAAGCATCTAATGTTTTTAGCAATTTAAATGGCGATGTTAATTATCTTGTAATGATTGAAGATGATAATGGGTGTTCATTTGTTGACTCTATTTATTTATCCGAACCCGCAGAAATTATTTATTCTGCAACACTTTCAGATTATAATGGTTTTGGGATAAGTTGCAATGGAGATGCCAATGGTATAGTTACTGCATCAGCATCAGGAGGAACTGGAACTCTAACTTATTCTCTTGATGGGCTAAACTTTCAATCATCTCCTGTTTTCTCTGGATTAGAAGCAGGTCCGCATACAATTATTTATAGCGATATCAATGGATGTACAGCCGACACAACAATCACTTTAACCGAACCTGGTGTCTTCAATATTTTTCCTATATCTTCTGATTATAATGGTACTGATATTTCTTGTTTTGGATACTCAGATGGAGAAATCTACTCAACTGATTCCAATGGAGTGAGCGCCGTGTTATATGAATTTAATAATAGCGGAATACTAACTGCCACAGCTAGTTGGGACAGCTTATCTTCAGGAGCTTACAATATTTATGCTGAAGATTCAAATGGCTGTAATACTGTCCAAACGGTTACACTTGTTGACCCCCCTGTATTGGCAGCTAATTTAACTGTTGTCTCGAATGAATATTGTAACAATATGAATGGCGAATTAGAGATTATTGCTTCTGGAGGGACTGGAGCTCTAAACTACACTTGGAGTGATGGACAAAACACTTCAATTGCAACAGGTCTTGTTGCAGGAAATTACCAATGTACAATTTTAGATGCAAATGGGTGTGATACCAACTTATTAGGAGCCGTAATAGATGACGTTCCGTTCCAAATAATTCCAACTTCTACTCCAACATGCTTTGGTGCAAATCAAGGTACTGCCAGTGTTAGCCTAATACCAAATGGAAGTTATGTTTTAAATAATCCTTCATATTTATGGAGCGACCCTTCTAGTCAAACAACTCAACTTGCAACTAATTTAGCCGCTGGAAACTATACTGTTACTGTTAATGATCTTAATTGTTCTATTAATGCGAGTTTAGTAGTTGACACTCCAAGCGCTCCTTTATTTATTCAGAGTATTGATGTTTCACAAATTACTTGTCATAACGCAAATAATGGAGAGATAGTGGTTCACGCTTCAGGAATCCCTCCGTATTCTTTTTCTTTTAATTCCAATCCTCCAACTAACGACTCTGTATATACTAATTTATCTGGAGGCAACTATCAGGTTTTGGTGGAAGATTTTTCTGGATGCACTTCTTTACAAACAGTAAATATTATTAACCCTGATGTAATAGTAGTGGGTGCCGTCACAATTGATTCAGTAAGCTGTTTTGGAGAGTGTGATGCTTCAATACTATCAATTCAGGCTAGTGGAGGGACTCCATTTAATAGTGCTGGGTACTCCTATTTGTATTCTGTAAATGGTGGCTTGCCACATCCAAATACATCTTATTTTAATGGGTATTGTGCAGACACCTATACTGTACAGGTCAGAGACGTTAATGATTGTGTGTCCAGTACATTATTAATAATCTCAGAGCCTGATGAGTTAAATGTTAATGTTTCTACATCTTTATGGAGCAATTATCAAATTAGATGTCATGGAGATAACTCAGGGAGTGCTAACATTACCGTTAGCGGAGGAATCACGCCATATACTATAAATTATTATGAACCTGGAAATGCAGCGCCCATATCAATTTCCTCTTTTGTTTCTGGATTAAGTGCTGGTATTTATAATTTTGAAGTTATAGATGAGCATGGATGTGCCTACTCTGAAACAATAACTTATAACGAACCAGACCCTATAATTCATAACTTTATACCAACACATGTGACCTGTAGCAGTTGGAGTAATGGGTCATTAATTGACTCTGTATATGGTGGAGTTGGTAATTCTATTACTTACAGCTACTCTTGGAATACTGGAGAAAGCACTTACGCAATCGACAGTTTGGCAATTGGCTCTTATACTATGACAGTCACAGACGAAAACAATTGTATTAGTGTTGATTCATATACAATAAATGACAACCTTGCTTTAAGCGCTACAACCTCTGCAATTAATGTAAGTTGTTTTGATTATTGTGACGGGGAAATAGCTATTAATGCTAGTGGAGGTATTCCAAATATTAATTCTAATGGAAATCCCATTTACAATTACCAATGGAATGACACTCTACTTCAAACAACCTCAACAGCTATAGGTTTATGCGTAAATAATAACTCATTGAGCACAACTTATGAGTGTGTTGTTACAGACATGCAAGGATGTGCCTTGACTTTAGCACAAACTATTACACAGGAGTCTCAGTTAGTGGTAACATCAAGTATAATTGATGAGATTTTGTGTTATGGGGAGTCAAATGGAAAATTAAATGCTACTGCCTCAGGTGGCTCTGGTTCATATCAATATATGTGGAGCAATAACGCTCCAACATATTCGGCTAACTCTGCTAATAATGGAGTGCCTTCGGGAGATTATGTAATTACAGTAATAGATGCGGAAGGCTGTACTGCTGCCGATTTTATTACTTTAAACGAACCAACAGAATTGTCTTTAACTATAAGCGAAACTAATGTAACTTGCTTTGGATTTGATAATGGAGAAATCGTAGCAACTGCTGCAAATGGAACGCCATTTTTAGGGATTCCTCCAGAATATTTATATACTGTAACTAATGAAGAAACAGGAGCAGCCGTTTATTCAAGCACAATACCTGTTGGTTCCGCAGAAAACTTAATCCCTGGCATATATACAGTTGTTGCTGAAGACAGGAATGGCTGTCTCATTGAATCTGGAACTATCTATATTTCTGAACCTGGAGACTCTCTTTCAATTACTTTTAATACTGTTGATGCATCTTGCTTGCAAAATAATGGTTCTGCTTCAGTTGTAGCATATGGAGGGACTCCTGTATATCTGTACAATTGGGATAATAATACAGCGGCTGTTAATAATACAAATCTGGAATCTGGATATTACCCTGTAACTGTTATTGACAGTAGAGGTTGTGAAATAAGAGATTCTGCTTTTGTGAAAGGGACTCATAATGTTTTTGCAGATAGTTTGTCAGAAATTACATTTAATATTTGCCTAGGAGATAGTGTCTTTATCGAAATTAACGAGACGTCATTTAACAGCTATATTTGGGAAAATGGCAGTGTAATTACTGATCGATGGGTCTACCCAAATGAATATGTAAACATCTATACATTGACTATTACTGACCCAACTTGTCCTGATTCATATGAGGTAAAAGCAACTGTTAATGTTGATTTTATAGATCCTATGCCCTATTCAAATCCTGAAATTGAATATGGAGATTTTCCAGTTGTATTATCTGGAGGTAATCTTGAGCTGTACTCTGAAAATAATACTTGTGTTGAATATACTTGGATGTGGAATAAGGATACTGTCTCTAATAACAATGGATCTATTACTGTACTCAACCTTCAAGAAACAGATTGGTACTACTTATATGTAAAAGATAGTGATGGGTGTTTAGGGTATGACTCTATTTATATAGTTGTTGGCGTCATTCCATATGAAGCTATTACACCAAATAATGATGGAGTTAATGATGTTTGGACTCCTCTAGATATTGAATCATATGAAAATGCTTTAGTGCAAATATTTAATAGATGGGGTGGATTGGTGTTTGAATCTAACGGAGGAGGAAACTATCAGTCTTGGGATGGTACTAATAATGGAGAAGAGCTTCCTGTTGGAACTTATTATTATATCATAGACCTTAATACTGGTGATAAACCTCAAACTGGTCCAATAACAATTATCAGATAAAATGAAAATTATTAACATGAAAAGAATATCAACATTAATTTTTGTGATTTGTTTTATGGGAGCACTTAAAGCGCAGCAGCTTCCTCAAATCACACAATATATGAATAATAATTATGCAATAAATCCCGCTGTTGCCGGTATGTATGATTATTACCAAATAAATAGTACCATTAGAAATCAATGGGTTGGCCTTAATGAAGGTCCTAGAACATCCATAATAAGTATTTATGGTAAACACAGCTCCAATGTGGGCCTAGGAGGAACTGTGTATAGTGATGTTACAGGCCCTACAAGTAGAATGGGTGGGTCAGCATCATATACATATGCATTCCAAATAACACAAAAAATTAAACTTGCTCTTGCTCTACAAGCAGGATTTACTCAGTTTAAGATAATTAAAAATTTACAAACAGAATACGAAAACGACCCGTTGTTAAAAGGGGGGGATGTGGTTGAGGCTTTGCCTGATGCAACTTTTGGAGTAAATTTAAGTGGAAATAATTGGTATATTGGCGCAGCAATTCCTCAGTTATTAAGCTCTGAGCTTAAATTAATGGATGATGATTTTGCAAGAATATATGACACGACTAGTCAAAATGGAAAACTAGCAAGCCATATTTATATTTTAGGTGCTTACACGTATGATATTAATTCGCAAATATCTATTGAGCCAAGCTTCTTTTTAAAATCAGTAGTAGGAGCAAAAACACAAATTGATTTTGGGATTAAATCAGAATATAAAAAATTGATTTGGGTAGGAATAAATTATAAAATGAATAATGAGTTGTCTTCTATGGCTGCCTTATTTGGATACAATATTAATGATCGATTTAATATCGGATATTCATATGGCATGCCGTCTTCTGTGACTAGCAATTACTATTCAGGTTCTCACGAATTTTTGCTAGGGGTTAGATTGCCTCACTAATATAGTTAATAGCTGCTATACTAAAAACCCCCACGGGTTGTGGGGGTTTTTTATGTTGTATAACATTAAGAGGTATACAACTCAAAACAAGTATTACGACACTGCAAGTATAGAGCAAAAACACACCTTCTTTATAACATTTACATATAAGATTTAAACACCTTTATGTTAACTCTTTTTGAAGGAATCTCCTATTATATTGCTTATAATGAAGTTGCCATAAATTGTTTTGCCAGCTATGATATAAAATAATATCTTTGTTAGGTGAAAAAAATTGTATGCCTATTAAGTTCTGTTTTTCTAATTTCTTGTAATAACACAAGCTCTCAAATAATTGAAAATACAGATGCTTTAAGGTTCCAGCTATTAATAAAAAAAGAAGATGGGGTTATTCTTGATGTAAGAACCCCTCAAGAGTTTCATTCTGGTCATATTAAAGATGCAACCAATATAAATTTTTATGAAGATGACTTTGCTGAAAAACTAACTATTGTCAGAAAGACCGTCCCAATTTATGTGTATTGTAGAAGTGGAGGGCGGTCTTCTAAAGCCGCCATTACGATGAAAGAATTAGGTTTTACCAAAATCTATAATTTGATTGGAGGAATGGGGGCTTGGGATTCTGAAAATTATGAATCTGTAAAGTCAAAAAAAGAAGAGCAAGAAGAAAGATCTGAAGCCCCTTATTTTACTGTTTCAGAAATAGATGATGTATTAAAAAAAAACGAAGTTGTCCTAGTAAATTTTAGCACACAGTGGTGTGTCCCTTGCCAAAAAATGAAGCCCGTAACTGAAGAAATTCAAAAAGAAAGAGAAAAGGTTAAGGTGCTATTCATAGATGTAGATGTAAATAAAAAATTAATGATACAGCACCAAATAAAAGGAGTCCCTGGTTTTATTATATTCAAGAATAATCGGGAGGTTTTTCGTCATTTGGGAATGATTTCAAAAGAGGAGCTATTAAAACAACTAAACTAATGCCAAAAGATTTATGCAATCTAATTATTAGTATTTTATTTATGAAATAATGAAGATTGCAATTCTAGGAACAAGAGGAATTCCTAATAATTATGGGGGCTTTGAACAATGTGCTGAGCATCTTTCAGTGCAGATGGTGAAAAACGGATATGACGTCACTGTTTATTCAGTTCATAGTCATCCCTATAATGAAAATCAATTTAAAGGTGTTGGTCTAATAAAAAAATGGTGCCCTGAAAATACAATTGGGTCAGCTGCTCATTTTATATATGATTTTATTTGTTTGAGAGACGCCATAAAGAAGGATTTTGATGTAATATTTGAATTTGGGTATCAAAGTGTTGCTATTTCTTTCCTTTTATTGTCAATTAAAGACTCCATAATAGTTACGAACATGGATGGTCTAGAGTGGAAAAGAGCTAAGTGGTCTTCATTTACAAAAAAAATTACTAGATATTTTGAGCGAATAGCGGCTAAAAATTCAACTTTTTTGATTTCAGATAATGCCGGCATCCAAAAATATTTAAAGCGAAAGCACAATGCAAATTCTAGTTTGATACCTTATGGGGCTAATGAAGTAAGTCCAAATCGTTCATTAATTAAACATTATAATGTTAAGCCGTTTTTATATTTTTTGCTTATTGCTAGATTAGAGCCTGAAAACAATATTGAGATGATTTTAGATGGCTATATAAAAAGTAAAATCAATCTACCTTTTTTAATTGTTGGAAATCACAAAACAACACACGGAAGGTTTCTTAAAAATAAATATAAAGCTTCAGGAGCTATATTTTTGGGCAGCATATTTGACAAGGAACATTTAGACAGCTTAAGAGGGCTTTCAAAATGTTATTTTCATGGGCACTCTGTTGGGGGAACTAATCCTGCATTATTAGAGGCGATGGCAGCTAAATCATTTATTTTTGCGCATGATAATATTTTTAATCGAGATGTTTTAGAAAATAATGCATTCTTTTTTAATAACAATACAGAAATAAAAGACCTGCTGCTTAATTTTAATGATTTAGAGCTCAAAAAGGTGGAGATGACAAACAATAACATAAAAAAAATAAACGAAAAATATTCTCACCGAAACATTACTAAACAATATATTGATTTGATCAAAGCTGTGACGTTATGAAAATTTTAATTATTACTCAAGATGAGCCATTTTATTTAAGTGAAAGTTTAAAAAAGCTTATTGGTTTATTACCTAATAAGCATACAATAGTGGGTTGTGTAGTTAGTACAGTATCTCCATTTGGCAAACAGGAGAGTTTTTTGCAAAAAGCCATTAAAACATTCAATATTTTTGGATTAAAATTCTTTTGTTATTATGCAATAAAATTTATTCTCGCAAAACTTAACAGGAGGTGGTCTCTAAATTCTATTTTAAAAAAAAATGATATCCCAAAAATTATTCTTGAGCAATCAATTAATCATGAAACATCTCTTAAGTTATTAAAACCATATGAGCCTGATCTATTAATTTCTATTCTTGGAAATCAGATTTTTAAAAATGAAATAATTACTCTAGCTCCAAAAGGATGTATTAATTTGCATACAGCATTATTGCCTAAGTATAGGGGGCTTATGCCGACATTTTGGGTTATGAAAAATGATGAGAAATATACAGGTGTTTCAGTATTTTATGTTAATGAAGGGATAGACACTGGGCCCATAATAATTCAAAAGAAAATAGAGATTGGAAACAGAACACAAGAAGAGCTAATAAAGTATACTAAAATGATTGGAATGGAAGCAATTATAGAGGCTATAGAAAAAATGGAAAGAGGAAATGTCCATACTTTTAAAAATAGTGATGCCGAAATGACGTATTATAGTTTTCCTAAGAAAGAAGATGTGGAGATATTTCAAAAAAGAAATAAAAAGTTTTTCTAATGAAAATATTGTCTTTTGATATAGAAGATTGGTTTCACATTATTCAAAAATACCCTGATAATATTTTAGCTAAATGGAATAATTATGAAGTTAGAATTCATCATGGAATGGATAAAATTTTTGAAATACTTGACAAAAACAATTTAAAAGCAACGTTTTTTATTTTAGGCTATATTGCCAGAAAACACCCTGATTTAGTTAAAAGAATACATGAATTAGGCTATGAGGTGGCTGCACATTCTGATATGCATAAGGCTGCCTATCATCAAAGCCGAAAGGAATACAAACAAGATCTTTCCGCTTGTATTGATAGCTTAGAGGATATCACTGGGGAAAAAGTTTTGTCTTATAGGGCCCCTGGTTTTTCAATTAAAAAACAGAATATTTGGGCTTTTGAGGTGTTAAATGAGTTAGGGATAAAATATGATGCTTCAATTTTCCCAGCAAGAAGAGATGATGGTGGGTTTAATGATTTCAAAGAAAGCGCCCCTTCTATTATAAAATATAATGGGATGCAGATTAAAGAGTTCCCAATGAGTGTGAATTCTCTTTTTGGAAATAAATTTGCCGCAACAGGTGGGGGGTATTTTAGATTTTTTCCTTATCCGCTAATAAAAAGAATAATTCAAAATGAAAATTATACTATGACTTATTTTCACCCAAGAGACTTTGATGAGAAACAACCAATTCTTGATGGGCTATCATTAAAAAGAAAGTTTAAATCATACTATAACCTATCTAAATCATACGAAAAATTAAACCAGATGATTTGTGATTTCAACTTTATTGATATTAGCAAGGCAAATAGTCTTATTGATTGGAATAATGCCCCTATTGTTGATTTAAATCATTATTCAAACAATAAATAAATCAGATGCTATTGTGTCGGCAATTATTTTTCCTTTGGATGTTAGCGTATAAATAGTTGAATTAGAAATAATACATTCTTTAATTTTCCATTTTTCGACCTCTTTTAAAAAATGCGCCTCAAATTCATATCCATGTCGTTCTTTTATTACATTGCTATCTACTCCCCAAATTGCTCTTAATGATGTGAAAATGTATTCATTATACTGTTCTTCTGCGCTTAAATATTCCTGATTAAAATAAATGGTGTTTGTAGTTATATTTGATATATACTTTTTGTTTGAATAAGTATTCCATCTCCTGCTATTGCCATTGTATGAATGTGCGGAAGGGCCTATGCCTATATAATGATTTGCTTTCCAATAAGCGGTATTATGCTTTGAAAAATACCCTTCTTTAGCAAAATTAGATATCTCATAGTGTATAAATCCTCTTTCTTCTGATTTTGTTTGTAGTAGATTAAATTGTTTAATTATTTTTTCATCTGCTAATGCAGTTGTTTTTTTGCTCTTAATTAAATGATATAGTGCCGTTTTCTCTTCAATAGTTAATGAATATGCTGAAAAATGTTGAACCCCTAAATCAAACATGATCTCAAGGTTGCTTTCCCAGTCTTTTAGCGTTTGATTAGGCAGACCATATATTAAATCAATAGTAATGTTTTTAAATCCAATTTCTTTAGCTAACTCAACACTTTTTATAGCCTCTTTTGAATTGTGAGATCTGTTCATGAATTTTAAATCGGTATCATCAAAAGATTGAACTCCTATGCTGAGACGATTAATCCCCATCTTTTTATATGACAAAAGAGTGCGAGCGGTTAAATCATCAGGATTACACTCAATTGTAATTTCAGCATCTGGATTAACTAAATAAAACCTGTGAATATCCTTTAGAAAATTATTAATCTCCAAAATACTTAAAATTGATGGCGTCCCGCCTCCAAAATAGATGCTGCTAACTTTCCTCTTAAGATCATCTTTTCTGTCTTTAATCTCTTTGCGTATACTTTTTAGCATTAAGCCCTTGTCTTTTTGTGAAATTTTGAAATAAAAATCACAATAAGTACATCGTTGCTTGCAATAAGGAATATGTATATAAATACCTGTCAAAAAATATTTTTTTTACCACTAATCTCTAATGTCATACTGTGATCTTGCTGTCCTAACTTTTTTTCATCGCATCCCAGCCCTGTGCAGTTAAATGATGAGAACTCCCATCGTTTGCTATAAAATTACTGCCTTCCGAGATATCAGTAACAAATCCTATAATTGTAAAATCAGCGTCTTTTTTCAACTTATCATAGTGTTCTTGGCTAATTGTAAATAATAATTCATAGTCTTCTCCTCCACTCAAAGCGCACGTTATAGGATTGAGATTAAAATCATTAGCTAAATTCATGGCAGTGTAATCTATTGGGATTTTTTCCTCATGTATTGTTATTCCAACGTTGGAAGATTTTGAAATATGTAAGGCTTCAGAAGCAAGTCCGTCAGAGATGTCAATCATAGCGGTAGGAACAATGTCTAAATCATTTAAAATATTTATATATTTTGTTCCCGCTTCTGGTTTTAATTGCCTTCTAAGAACATAATCATTTCCGTTTAAATCAGGTTGCATTTTTGGATTGTCTTTAAACATTTCATTCTCTCTATTTAACAACTGAAGTCCTAAATAAGCTGCTCCTAAATCACCAGTACACACTACTAAATCATTAATGTTGGCCCCGCTTCTATAGGTGATTTTATTCTTTTCAACTTCGCCTAAAATAGTGACACTTATTAATAGTCCAGAGGTTGATGAGGTTGTGTCGCCTCCCACTAAATCTATCTCATAATGTTCGCAAGCTAATTTAACCCCCTCGTACAGTTCTTCAAGAGCCTCAACTGTAAATCGATTGCTTATTGCAAGCCCAATTGTGATTTGCTTAGCAGTTCCGTTCATAGCACATATGTCAGATACATTTACTGCTACCAATTTATAGCCCAAATGTTTTAATGGAGCATAAGCCAGATCAAAATGCACCCCTTCAATTAATAAGTCTGTGCTTACGAGTTGATATTTATCCCCAATATTTATAACAGCCGCATCATCACCAATGCCAAAAATTGAGCTCTCATTTTTTATTTTAACATTTTTTGTTAGATGATTAATCAAGCCAAACTCTCCTAAACTTTCAATTGAAGTGGTATTTAAGTTTTTATCTTTAAATATATTCATACAACAAAGATATATAAATACATTCTTAAATTTATTACATTTGTACTGTTGAAAAAAGTATAATATCCACAATGATAACTATTAGCGACTCAGCCAAACAAAGATTACTTTATCTTCTAGATAAAGACAATATAACAAAATCATTTGTAAGGGTAGGTGTAGAAAGTGGTGGCTGTTCAGGGCTAAGTTATAAATTAGACTTTGACAACAAGAAGCGTCAAGATGATGAAATGATTGAAAACAATGGCATCAAGCTTTTAGTTAACAAAAAGAGTTTTTTATACCTAATTGGAACAACATTAGAATTTTCTGACGGATTAAATGGAAAGGGTTTTGTGTTTAACAATCCAAATGCAAATAGAACGTGTGGATGTGGAGAAAGTTTCTCTTTGTGAAAACTAATTACTATGAGTGAAAAAAAAAGCATTCTAGAGGGTGATTTGCTAGAGGAGGTTACTTCATCAGACTATAAATACGGATTTACTACTAATATTGAATCTGAATCCATAGACAGAGGCCTTTCTGAAGAGGTAGTCCGAACTATTTCTAAAAAGAAAAATGAACCAAAATGGATGTTAGAATTTCGTTTAAATGCTTATAACACTTGGCTTAAAATGGATGAGCCTGAATGGGCAAATATCTGCTATAAAAAGCCAAACTA
>Ga0066831_10000041_pt1 | contig 22458 bp, 24 predicted proteins | sample ETNtaG_FD_66436 | JGI IMG/M metagenome (GOLD analysis project Ga0066831, IMG submission 66436) | Marine microbial and viral communities from oxygen minimum zone, Eastern Pacific Ocean - ETNP201306PF49B | ecosystem: Environmental > Aquatic > Marine > Oceanic | place: Pacific Ocean: Eastern... | reverse complement strand
AGATAACACTACTGAAACAGAAGGAGTAAAAGCGATACAAGCAACAGCACCAGTGTTCCCTCCAACACAGTTTCCGCAATTGTCTATAACTGCAGAACCATTTACATCTCCATTACAATCAAAGTTTTGAGCGATCAGATGAAAAGGATTTGCAAATCCTATTAACAAAACTAAAAAAAAGCTATATAAGCTTTTGGTAAAAAAATTTTTCATAATAATTGTTTTAATAATACTTGTCGTTCCCTTATTTACAAGAGAAGTTGCAAATATATAAATTTATTTCTTTCTATTATGATGATTTTTTCGCATTTTATAAAACTTCACAGAGGTGAAATCCTATTTAATTAATTATGAGGAGAAATAAGTTGCCCGACTAGGGCTCGAACCTAGACTCTTCTGCACCAAAAACAGACGTGTTGCCAGTTACACCATCGGGCATTCTTATGAATGTCGGCAAAAATAATAATTAAGTTATAATTACGAAATATTTATACATATTTTCGCCATAAAAAAATATCTGCTAAAAACAAAACTAATTTTATAGATTTGCAAATCTATTCAAACACTAAAATTTAATTATGAATCAATTTAAAAAGCTCAATAATTATATTGGATGGGCTATATTTCTAGTCGCATCATCTGTATACTTTTCTACTATTGAACAAACAGTTAGTTTTTGGGATTGCGGAGAATATATTGCGACTGCTTATAAGTTAGAGGTCGGGCATCCTCCTGGGGCTCCATTGTTCCAATTATTTGGCAGAATATTTACACTTTTTGCAAATCAAGGGACATCTGAAGTTGCTATCGCAATAAATATGATGTCTGCCCTTTGCAGTTCTTTTACTATCTTATTCCTGTTCTGGACTATTACAGCTTTTGGGAGGAAATTATTTTTTAATACTAAAGAAAATGTTGAACTAGGAAAAATGATGGCTGTTTTAGGAAGTGGTGTTGTTGGCGCATTAGCTTATACATTTTCAGATTCATTTTGGTTTTCAGCAGTTGAGGGGGAGGTGTATGCCATGTCGTCACTTTTTACAGCAGTAACATTCTGGTGTATTATGAAATGGGAAGAAGAATCTGATAAGCCTCATGCAAGTAGATGGCTCGTTTTAATTGGCTATCTAATAGGGCTTTCGGTTGGAGTACACTTATTAAGTCTACTAACTATCCCTGCTATGGGAATGATTTACTATTACAAAAGATTCAAAGATGAAAAACAAGTTCTTTTTAAATCATCAAGCACTACAGGTAGAATTTTTTGGACAATAATAATAATTATTTTGACTGTCATATTTGCAACAGTTGATTTAAAGCCAGGATATTTATTATGGTTTTGGTACATTCAGATAATGAGAGGCAAAGCTAATCTTGACCTTTCCATAGGCGCAATAAAAGCATTTATAATTTCAATGATAATACTAGGTTTAGTGCAAGGAGTTATTATTCCTGGAGCTGTTAGCTTAATTTCAACATTTGAATTGTTTTTTGTGAACACTATTGGCTTGCCATTTAACTCTGGAACAATCATTTATTTCTTAGCAATAATAGGCGCAATTACTTTTGGTTTAATTTATACTAAAAAGAACAATAAAGCAGTTTGGAATACTGCAATTCTAGGTGTAATGATGCTTTTAATTGGATATTCATCTTTTGCAATCTTAGTGGTTCGATCAAATGCTAATCCCCCTATTGACGAGAACAATCCTGAAGATGCGGTAGGACTCTTGTCTTACCTAAAAAGAGAACAGTATGGAAGTTGGCCAATTGTTTATGGCCAACATTTTAATGCTAAATTAGATTCACGGGAGCCATATATTGATGGCAATCCAATATACACAAAAGATGAAAAAACAGGAAGATATATTGTGATTGATCAGCGAAAAAATACAGTGCCAAATTACAGCAAGAAAGACAAAATGCTATTTCCAAGAATTTGGAGTGCTACCCAAACAAGTCATGCCGGAGGATATGTGAATTGGGCAGGATTAAAAAATAAAAATGTTGACCCAACATTTAGTGAAAACCTTACCTACTTTTTTAAATACCAAATTGGCTGGTCCTATTTAAGATACTTTATGTGGAATTTTGCTGGTAGGCAGAATGATAAAATGAATATGGATGGCAATTCTTTACATGGAAATTGGGAGAGCGGTATTAGCTTTATTGATAATGCCAGGTTAGGGTCTCCGTCTTCCGATGTATTAATGCCAAATCATCTAGCAAATAACAAAGGGAAAAATCACTACTTCTTTTTGCCTTTATTACTAGCTTTAATTGGAATGTTCTTCCACTTCAAAAAAAACAGCCAAGATGCTCTGTCAGTACTGTTGTTCTTTTTGTTTACAGGAGTGCTTATTATTGTTTACTTAAATATTGTTCCTTTCCAGCCAAGAGAAAGAGATTATGCTTATGTTGGGTCATTCTATGCTTTCTCAATTTGGATTGGAATGGGAGTTTTAGGTATTTATGATTTTATAAGCAAAAATCTTGATTCCAAAATAAGTGCTTCTTTAGCTACCCTTATTGCGCTTGCTATTCCAACTCTAATGGCGGCTGAGAACTGGGATGATCATGATAGAAGCGGAAGGTTTACAGCTTTAGAAGTAGCAAAGAATTATCTAAACTCCTGCGATAAAAATGCCATCCTATTTACAAATGGAGATAATGACACATTCCCTCTTTGGTATGCGCAAGAGGTAGAAGGGATTAGAACAGATATTAAAGTGGTTAATCTGTCACTATTTAACACAGACTGGTATATAGACCAAATGAAGAGGGCCTCTTATGATGCGGCCCCAATCCCATCCTCTCTAGAGCATGATGATTATAGAACAGGGACAAGAGATTATACGCCAATTCAAGAAAGAGTTAAAGGCCATATAGAAGTAAAAGATGTGGTAGATTTTATAAATAGTAACAGCCCAAAGGCTAAATTAAATACATCTGCAGGGTTAAGAAATTACTGCCCTACTAAAAAGTTAAAACTTACCGTAAATAAAAAAACTGCTAAAGCTTTTGTCCCTAAAGAGTATCATGATAAGATTGTTGATGAAATAAAATTTACCTTAAAAGGGTCTGGCATATTTAAAAACAAACTTTTAGTATTAGATATCTTAGCAAATTTCAATTGGGAACGTCCTATTTATTTCGCGATTACGGTTGGAAGAGATAATTATATGGGGCTTGAAAAATACTTCCAATTAGAAGGCCTAGCTTATCGTTTAGCTCCTTACTCAATCTCTTCAGCAGATGGGCAAACAGGAGTTGTTCACACTGAAAAGATGTATGAAAGGTTAATGAATCAATTTGAATGGGGTGGACTAAACAACCCTGCACTTTATTTTGACGAAACAAACACAAGAATGGTTATGAATTTTAGAAATAATTACTCAAGATTAGCTGAATCTTTGTATAGCAAAGGTGAAAAAGAGAAAGCAGCAGCCGTTCTTAATAAATGCATGAAGGAATTTCCTGACGAAGTTGTTACCTTAAATTATTTCTCTATACCTATCATTGATCTATATTACAAGCTAGAAAAGGTAGAGCAAGGGAACCAAGTTTTAGCAACTATGATCAAAAATTGTCTCACTAAAATAAAATACTTAAAAGAATTCGATAGTGGCAATGGGCTAAAAAAAGAAATTGGGATTACAGGTCAAATATTAGGAAGTTTAGTCAGGATTGTGCAAATACATAAATTAGAAGAGTCGTCCTATAATTACACTAGTGAAAATGGAATTTACTATAGGGAAAAAGATGGTGAAAAAGAGAACATTGATTTTAACACTTACCGTATAAACACCTTTATGGATGAATATTTAAGTATCCAATAATTTGTTTGTAAAAATTCCAAAATTTATACAAATCCTTTTTCCTTCAGTAATCTGGAGGCAAAAAAATTATCAAAATAATATATGGCTCACTTTTGATGACGGGCCTACACCAAAAGTTACTCCTTTTATCTTAAATACATTAAAAGAAGAAAATGTAAAAGCCACTTTCTTTTTAGTTGGCGAACAAATAGAGCGGCAGGCAGATTTATACAACCAAATAATTTCTGATGGGCATGTAATAGCAAACCATTCCTACTCTCATATAAATAGCTGGAAATCTAATAACTTGGATTATCTAAACGATATTGAAAAGTGTCAAAAATTAATGCCAAAGAACAAGCTCTTTAGGCCTCCATATGGGAAAATATCTGCCTTACAGATTAGGCGCTTAAAGAAAAAATATAAAATCATTCTTTGGGATGTATTAAGTTGGGATTTTTCTTTGTCTATTGCGCCAAGTAAAGTGAAAAGAAATGTTATGAAAAATACTAAGCAAGGCTCAATAATAGTTTTTCATAACAATCAGAAAAGTTTTCAAAATTTAACCTCCATCTTAAAAGAAACCATACAAGAACTAAAACAAAAAGGGTTCTCATTTTCCACTACTTGGTAGCGATAACAAAATGATCTAAACAAAGATCATTAGATTTTTTAATGGTGTAGTCTGTATATTCTATTGACTTTACTAATGCCTCATTATTATCCTGCAAATTATGCCTGTTAAATCGATTTAGAATATCATATGGGATTTGCAACATCCACCTGGGAAGCCAATGTTGCATGTTAAGGATATCCCATTTGGTTATTCTTTCAACAGCTTCTTTGTTCCGCTGATAATAATTCATTACTTTTTCATTGCCAAAAACACCTTTCAATTCTACATTTGAGAAAAAACTTGTCACAATATCATTCATTTGCAAAGGAGTATACTCCCTAATATGCCAAGGGCTTTTGGTTAAAGACATTAAAATATTTGGAGTGGTCATTATTAACTTGCCTGCAGGCTTTAAGACTCTTCTGATTTCACTTAAAAAAAACTTGTCATCCTGTATGTGTTCAATAACCTGAAATGTCACAACAAAATCTACACTTTCACTGTCAATCTCTTTTAAAGGAGGAACCTCTGTTTGAATAAAATTAATGTTATTCTTGCCATTAAAGACTTTTGGAATATTAGGCGCATACTTATCAATTGCGATATATTTGTCCGCAAACGGAGCTAATTCCATTATTCCATATCCTTCCCCGCTTCCAATTTCAAGAACTGTTCCGTGAACTATTTTAACGGCTTCTTTATAAGCGACCAGATGTCTTTGAAAAACCACATTCTCTGAGCCATCTAAATCTGTACTTCTTTCAGCAGTATGTAAAATTCCCATTCCTGTTCTATTTTAAAGTTGGCAAATGTAATATATTAATCGGCTATCTCAACAAAAACCGGGCAATGATCAGAATGCTTAGCTTTTGACAGAATGCGTGATTGTTTGAGTTTAGGCAATAAACTCTCCGATATCATATTGTAATCAATCCTCCATCCTAAATTTTTTGCCCTCGCTTTTGCCCTATAACTCCACCAGCTATAGTTATGTGGTTCTTTATTTAAATGTCTAAAAGAGTCAATAAATCCAATAGATAGAAATTTACTTACCCATTGTCTTTCTTCTGGCAGAAAACCAGAACTATTTTTATTAGCTATAGGGTTGTGTATATCAATTGCTTGATGACAGATATTGTAATCACCTGATATAATTAAATTAGGAATTGTTTTTTTTAACTTTAAAATATAGTCAAAAAACAAATCTAGAAAATCCATCTTAAAAGACTGCCTTAATGGATTGCTTCCAGAGGGGAAATAAACACTCATGATAGAATAATTCTCAAAATCAGCTCGAATTACTCTTCCTTCAGCATCAATCTTTTCTATACCGCAACCAATCTCAATATGATTTGGCTTTATTCTTGATAAAATAGCCACCCCACTATATCCTGGCCTGAGTGCTGAGTTTATAAAACAATCATACCCAAACTTATTAAATGATTTTTCATCAAATTGATCTGGTTTTGCTTTTATCTCTTGTAGGCAAACAATGTCTGCTTGTGATGAATCAATCCAAGTGTCAAGTCCTTTTTTAAGTGCAGCACGAATACCATTTACATTATAAGTAATTATGCTTGGCATTATTTCAATTTTAAATACTGTTGAGCAGAAAACTTCCCTTCAATAATTAAGTTGATCAAATAAACTCCGCTCTCTAATTGATGTACTCTTTCCCACTCAAAACAATAACTCATCTCCAGATTCTCATAATTAAAACCGGAAGCAGTCGTGTAATGAATAATAGAATCAGAGACAATGACTTCTAAGTTTTCTTTTCCTCTCACTAGTTTTCCTTGAGAATCAATGAGCTGCATGAAAACAAGTTTTCCCTCTGAATTAGAGATCTGATTAGTTCCAATTGTAAAACAAACTCTTATTTTCTGCACTTTTTTAGCAAAACGGGTAGTCACTTCTTTGCCAGTACCTCTGTATCTTAGAGCTTCTACATCAATATCTAAGACTTCCAACACAGAGCCTTTACTCACTTTTTCTGCTAACTTTTTATTCTGCTTGCTAAGTTTATAATTCTTCCAATTAATGTTTTTATTCTCTTTTATTACACTATCTTTTTCAATAGTTAAATTTTCATTCATTATGAGTAATGAATCAATATTAGACAAGTATTTTTTTGCAATATCTTTTAGAATCCCTATCTTCTTTCTAGCTTCATTTAAATTATTCTCAGTTCTAATTAAACTTCTTATCTCTGCAATTTTATTCTGAATTATAGAATCTTTATCCTGTAAATGATTATTTAAATCGCCATACTCATCTAACAGTTCATCATGCTCATCAATTAAATCATCTAATTCATCACGCAACATATTTTTTTGCTCAATAAATTGAATTTTAAGCTCCATCTGCTCGTTCATTTTATTTTTCTGAAAAAATAAAGAGGCAATTAATACTAATATAATAAATCCAAAAAAAAGGATGGCTTTTCTACTAGAAGGTTCTGACCAAAGAGATCTTATCTTATTCATACTGATTTTTTTCTACTCTTTATTAGATACAGAGTTTCTCATATCATCAACATAATTATTCTTATCTAAACACTTTTTGCAAGACTTCTGAAACTCTCGCTTTAGGATTATTTCTTATGTTTAGCTCTTCTTCTTCAATCAAAATAAACAATCCATCTATTGCCTGATTTGTAACATAATCTTCCAAACTAGTATTTACGTCTTCTGTTATTGGAATTGCATTATACCTTTTAGCCAAAATGTCCCAGTATTTTTCAAGATTTACTTTTTCAATTGAATTTCTTACAATAGGTCTAAATTCCAAATATAATTCTTCGGCGGCTTGGGTTTTCAAATAAGTTGTGGCAGCATTATCTTTGCCTTTCAGAATAGACATTGCGTCGCTAATAGTCATGCTTTTTACTGCACTAATAAAAATATCCTTTGCCAAACCTGAAGCGTCTTCAGCTGCTTTATTTAACACATGCTCAAATTTATCTATCTGCGATTTCATTCCAAATTTTAATAGAATTTTTTTCATGCCTTTAGCTTCCTTTGGGAATGGAATTTTAATTTCGGGGTTGTTATTAAACCCTCCTGACTCTGATGCATTTACAACTGCATTTGTAGACCCAACAATCAATGCCTCTTTTAATCCTTTTACCACTTCATCTTTTGAAAAATTCTTAGTTTGAATTACTGATTGAGCTTTGACGGCTGCGCTCTTTAGTGTGTTTAAATTGATTTGAGCACTGACAGTATTGATGAAAAATGCTGATGCTACTAATAATATAAGTCTCATATAAGTATTTTTTTGCTAAAATAAGCATTAAGTATAACTTAAACGGCCATAGTTAAGATTTCATATCTATCTTTTTAGAATTTATTATTAAAACTATGCCCATAAATTAACATATCTAAATATTATGCAAGGCATAATAAACAAAAAGATATTATGTTTATTTGAAGAATAAATATGTAATATGAAAAAAAATAACAGAAGGTTTTTTTTAAAAAATATCACATTCGCAGCATTCTCTTTGTCATTTTTTCCCCCTTTTAAATCTATATTTGGTACTTCCAACAACTTACCTCCTTCATGGATTGAGCTTTTGGAAATTGCAAAATGGGCTCCAACTATACACAACCTTCAACCGCAAAAATTGAAAATTATATCAAAGACAGAAGCTCATCTTTTTTATAATCCAAAAAGATTGCTTCCAATAGGAGATCCGCAATCTGTTTTTGCAACAGTTGCCATGGGTATATTTATTGAATATCTTTCAATAGCTGCAGGTCATTTTGGATATGAAGTAAATCTAATTGAAACTTTTGAGGACATATCAATTAATCAATCAGAGGACAAGCTTTTTGGAAGGCTTAAATTATCAAAAAGAACTAAAAAAGAACCACTTGATAGAAGCCTTATAACTAAAAGAAGGACATCAAGAAGGAAATATGATGGCAAACCGGTATCTAATCACTTGCTTAAATCACTAGAAAATGAAAATGCTAAGTTTAATAATGAGTTCTTTCATACTTCAGAAAAAAAATCTATTGACCTAATTAAAAAAATCAATCAAGAAGCTTTATTTGATGATCTGGACAACACCCCAATTAGAAAAGAACTAGACAATCTATTTAGATATAATAAAAAGAATGCTGAATCAAAAAAAGATGGATTGTGGGCAAAATGTATGGGCTTTAGTGGCATGCTTTTAAAATCTGTTTTTCAGAATCATGAGAAATGGACAAAAGGAATAAATAAAATTTTATTAAAAGAGACCTATATGTCTTCATTCCAAGGGACTTCTACTGTTGGATGGTTTGGAGGAGATTTTAAAAATACAATCGATTATTTAAATTGTGGGAAAATGATGGCAAGATGCTGGCTGTTAATAACAAAAGAAGGAGCATTTATACAGCCATTTGGATCTTTAGTTACTAATCAAAAAGCAAATAAGAAAATTAACTCTGTATTTACACAGCCAACTGGAGAAAAAGAGATATGGATGATATTTAGGCTAGGATATAGCAAAAAACCAGCAAAAAGTTTCCGATTGGCAACACAAGACTATTTAATTAATTCTTAACATTATGAGACATTATATTATTCTTCTTTATGCATTTTTACTTGAAAGATTCCGAAAATTATTAACCATGAATAATACTTCAATTCAATTTATCTTCATGCCAGGATTTAATAAATTAAGACATTTTAATGCAAAAGCTAGGGCTTACAATCAATTTATCAAAGCAAAAAATAGTGTTCCTGCTTATCAAAAATTTATCAAGTCACAAAATTTTATAAAACCCACTTTCACGGGAATTACACCCAACATATTTGAGATTCCAATAATTGATAAAGAGAATTATATTAAACTACACTCTCTTGAAAGTCGCTGTTTCAATGGGGAAATCCCAAAATCCGGAGTTGTAATTGATGAATCCTCAGGAAGTAGCGGCATGCCAACTAACTGGGTAAGAGGCAGTGAAGAAAGAAGGGTGAATACGAAATTTATTAGATTCGGAATGAAAAAACTTTTTGGTGAAGAACCAATGTTTATTATTAATTCTTTTGCATTAGGAGCATGGGCTACTGGAATAAATATTACGATGAGCTGCTTAACTTTTGCGAAAGTTAAATCATTAGGCCCTGATTTAGAAAAAATAGAAAATACGATTCAACAGTTTGGCAAGAGCCATCAATATATTATAATGGGCTACCCTCCATTTCTTAAATATCTCGTTGATCAAACGACGTTTAAACTTTCCGAATACAATATATCATTTGTATTTGGTGGAGAATCTATGTCAGAAGGCATGAGAGATTATCTTTTAAAGAAAGGGATTAAGAAAGTATATAGCTCATATGGAGCCTCAGATCTTGAGTTAAATATTTCTTCCGAAAATGATTTTACAATTAGTTTAAGAAAAACATTGAGAGACAATAAAGAGCTGCAAGAAAAAATATTAAAATTCACTGGGGCGCTACCAATGATATTTCAATATAACCCTGCTGATTTCTTAATAGAGGAATCTAAAGAAGGAGAAATTATTACAACACTGTGTCGAGAAGATTATATCGCTCCTAAAATACGCTACAATATACATGATAGAGGACACATATTGCAATATAATGAATTATTACAAATTCTAAAAAATCTAAATCTAGAAGATCAAGTTGTGAAATCAAAAACTGATTTGCCAATTCTATTTCATTACGGAAGAGCAGATATGACGGTGTCATTCTTTGGCTCCAACATAAGCCCAACAGATGTTCAAGAAGTGATTTACTCCATCCCAAGATTATCTGAAATTTCAAACTCTTTTGCTCTTAAAACAAATGAGAATAAAGATGGTGACAAGGAACTTATTATATCTATAGAGCTATTAAAGAGTATGCAAATGGAAAACTTAAATACAGATGATTTTAAAGCAGAATTCTTTAAACATCTGGAAGCAGTAAATCAAGATTTTAAGAAAGCAAATGAAATGGCAAATGATGAAAACAGAACAAAACTAATTTTCTTTGAATATAATACTGGTTCATTTGCGGCTAATGATATACGAATAAAAGCAAAATATCTTAATTAAAATGCCGATATGAATATATAAAATAACCCCACTCATATGAATGGGGGTTATTTTTAGTGGGCCCAGTTGGGCTTGAACCAACGACCCCTTGATTATGAGTCAAGTGCTCTAACCAGCTGAGCTATGGGCCCTCCTTAAAAAAGGATATGCAAAACTATCAAAATTGTTGTATAATGTGCAACTTTGCAAGATGAAAAACATTAAAGCAATTATTTTCGATTTAGGAGGTGTTATTCTAAATATTAACTATCAAAATACAATTGATAGTTTTAACAATCTTGGGATCAAAAATCCAAATCTTTTTTATTCTAAAAAATCACAAACTAATCTATTCGATCAAATTGAAATCGGTGAAATAACTGAAATGGAATTCCTTTTAGAGCTGCAGAAAAAAATCCCTAAGGCAAGTGTCAAACAAATAAAAAGTGCTTGGAATGCAATGCTTTTAGACTTGCCAGAAAAAAGAATATCTGTTTTGAGAAAACTAATACCAAGTTATTCTATTTTCCTGCTGAGCAATACCAATGTAATTCATATTTCAGAATTCAAAAAAAAAATAGGCAGTAAGCGGTATGAAGAATTTTACAATCTATTTGACAAAGTCTACTATTCATATAAAATAAAGTGCAGAAAACCCCATGCTAAAGCCTTTAAATTCATACTAAATCAAAATGAATTAGCTCCAAATGAAGTCTTATTTATCGATGATTCCCCTCAACATATTGAAGGAGCAAAAAAATTAGGGATTAAAACACATCATTTACAACATAATGAGGAAATCACTACTTTATTTCCTGACATAACTCTACAAGCACTCCATTAGTATCCTGAGGATGCAAAAAGCAAATAATCTTATTATCAGCCCCTGCTTTAGGAGATTCATTTAATAATCGGATCCCTTCTTGTTTTAATCTTGTCATTTCTTTTTCAATATCTTCAACAGCAAAAGCAACATGATGCATCCCTCCTCCCCTTTTTTCTAAATATTTAAAAATTGGACTCTTTTCTGTTGTTGCAGCAACTAACTCTATCTTACTATCTCCGATCTCAAAGAAAGAAGTTACTACCCCTTCTGATTTTACTTTCTCCGACTTAAAAGGGGGTTTTCCGAAAATTTTAGCAAACAATTTATTTGAAGCCTCAATATTTTGAACAGCAATACCTATATGTTCTATCTTCTTCATAATTAATACCCCCAGAAGCCAATATGCCTCTCTGTGGCCATTGTTCTGAACCTAAAGGTGATGCCTAATTCATGTGTGCCATAAGTATACTGCATTATTTCACCTGCAAATGTATGGTCATATGAATATGAGATATGCATGTCATTTAATCCAATACCAAATGCAAAAATTGCAGTGCCATTTGTTCTGTAGGTTAAACCAGCCCAGGTATTTTCTAAATACAGTATTCTTGCAGTAACATCAGTAATACTACTTTGAAATTGCATTTTTCTTATTAATAATGAGGGCTCAAATTGCCAGTCATTATTCATAATATTAAATCTATACGCGCCCATTCCATAATAATTTCTAAACTCTGAATTTCCATAAGGGGAATCAGAAATAGGAGCATTGAAAGAGGACTGAAACATATTTGATACAGAAAATCCTGCATAAAAATTTCTTCCATATAAATAAACTCCTGATGATGCATCTCCCAAAATTTTATCAAATGATCTAGTTGAAAAAGCTTGATCATAATCAGGAGGCAAAGCATCAGTATCAAAATCTAATTTATGATACATAACCTTAGCTCCTAAGCCAAATGAAAGATTAACTTTTTCATAATCCAATGGAATATGATAGGCATAATTTAAATTTAAATTTGCTTGCATATTTGGGACCCCTTTATCAAACATTAAATACCCTCCCATAGCTGAACGATTATTTAAAGCTCCATGATAACTTATATTTGACGTGAAGGGGGCTCCTTCAAAACCCAACCATTGTTGCCTTGTTTGAATTGACAAAGGGTTATATGTTTTACTACCAGAAACAGCTGGGTTAATTGCCATATCATTTACATAGTACTGAGTAAATAATGGTTCCTGCTGAGCAAAAACATTAACTCCTAAAAATACACTTATTATATAAAGTAGTTGTTTCATTACCTTACTATTGTTACCGTTCCTTTAAACACATCATCACCATTTTCTAAATCAATAACATAATAATAAGTTGCTGATGGTAATGGCTGATTATTTGCATCCTTACCTCCAAAAGCATCATCTTCTGAATTGATATAATTTCTTCTTCTAAAAACTTGTCTGCCGTTTCTATCATAAACTGAAACTACAGCATCAGGATAAAGATGAATATTCTCAATCTCCCAAAATTCATTCGTGTCATCATCGTTAGGAGAGAATGCCTTGTAAATTGTCAAACAAGTATTTGGATTAGATTTCACTTCAATACTATCATTTATTACACAACCCATATCATCTATGATTTCTACAGAGTAAACCCCTGGGAATAAACCTCTTATTGATGAAAAAGAATCAATTACTAAAACATCGTTTTGTTGCGAAAAGAGATCTCCTCCGATCTTCCAACTAAATAAAAAGGGAGGTGTCCCTTCCTGCACGAAAACTCTTGCCTCTCCACTATTATCATCTTTACATATCACCCCTACTGATGACATAAAGGGATTCATCTCATTAACCAATGCAAGCCACAAATGAAGAGTGTCTGTGCAAAAATTCGCATCAGTTATAGTTAAAACATATGGAGATGAAGTAATTGGTGGTAAATTAAGTGCATTTCTCGATGTATCTCCATTACTCCAAACAGTAGAGTATGGAGGTGTTCCTCCCCACAAAGTAGTAAATACATCTACTGAGTCTTGATTATTACACCTTCCGGTTAGGTTAAACTCAGCAGACATCTCAATCGTTTCTTCAATATCAATAGAATCTATAAGTGTACATGCTTGGATAGTATTGATAATAGTTAAGTAATAAGTTCCCGCATAAAGGCCAGTCAAAGCAGTAGAAGATGAAGTGAACCCATTTGGACCTGTCCAGTCCACTGTAGAATTAGTACTAGCAAGTGTAATGTCAATAGACCCACTATTAGATCCATAACAATCATTATGAGAATAGTTATCTAATATATAATCACACTGACCGAACGCCAAAATACTAGCTAAAACAAAAAATAACCCTATGATTAATCTTCTCATTCTCATAACTCTTTTTAAAGAGGGACAAATATATATAAAAAAAAGCTTGTCATTTCTAACAAACTTTTTCTTGAGGTATCGAGCGGATTCGAACCGCTGTAGATGGTGTTGCAGACCACTGCCTAGCCACTCGGCCACGATACCTTATAAGAGAGACGCAAATTTAATGTATTTTTAATATACGGGGAAATTAAATATTAAATTATTTTCCATTCAAATCTGACATAGTTCGTTCAATCCCAATAGTAGCAAAACCCTTAAGCATTTTAATTGCCATTTCAATTCTATCATTTAAAGTTTGATCCTCTCCTTCAGTAAAACTACTTAATACATAAGCCGCTTGACCGCCCCTATGGAAATCATTTCCAATACCAAAACGCAACCTAGGATAAACACTATTGCCTAGAAATTTTTGAATATCACTTAGGCCATTATGTCCACCATCAGATCCTTTTTTACGCAAACGCAGGACTCCAAATGGCAATGAAATGTCATCCGTAATGACTAGTAAATTCTCTTGGGCTACTCCTTTTTTTTGCATCCAATATCTAACAGCCTTACCGCTTAAATTCATAAAAGTTCTTGGCTTTACTAAAATAAGTTTACGCCCTTTAAAGATGATTTCACAAATATCAGCATATCTATCGCTAGAAAAAGAAATATTCGATAGGCTAGCGAGTTGATCTAACACTTTAAATCCTATATTATGCCTTGTATTCTCATACTCAGCACCAGGGTTCCCTAATCCTATGATTAAGTACTTCATAATTTATTCAGAAGCAGGAGTGTCAGCAGCAGGAGTATTAGCGCCTTCTGTGCCTTCTGTGCCTTCTGCACCTTCTGCACCTTCTGCACCTTCTTCACCTTCTTCCTCTTCAACTTCCTCAATGGCTGCTCTAGCAGTTTTAACTCCAATTACAACAGAATTTAAAGGTGCTAAAAACTCAACCCCTTCAATCTCAACATCTTTTATATAAATAAACATCCCAATTTTTAAATGCTCAATATTTATAGTAATTGCATCAGGCAAATTAGCTACTAATCCTTTTGTAATAATTTTTGGTCTTCTAAACATTAAATTCCCCCCATTTTTTACACCAATAGCAACCCCTTCTAAGATAACTGGAAGTGATACTTTAATTGGCTTGTCATCAAATACCTCTAAGAAATCAATGTGCAGAATTTTTTCACTTACTGGATGAAATTGAATATCCTGCATTATAGCCTGAGTTTTAGAGCCATTGATATCTAACTCAACTATAAAAGTGTCTGGAGTATATACGAGTTTTCTAAAGTCATTTTCATGAGCATAGAAAATCACTTGCTTTTCTCCCCCGTAAAGCACACATGGTACATTACCCTGATTTCTTAACGCACGAGTGCTAGTTTTCCCAACATTCTGTCTTTCTTTTACGCTAATTGCTAGTGTTTTCATTATTTATTTAAATTTAGTTAATAGTCTTTATTTATTGTTGCTTTTCCACGTTGCGCTAATTGACTCATTAGCAACAACAGCTTGAATGGTCTTTGCAAGGAAAGGTGCCACGGAAATCTCTCTTACTTTTGGGCTATTATGAATCTTAGGGATAGTATCCGTAATTACTAACTCCGTAATATTTGATTGGTCCAAGCGACTATAAGCCTCTCCTGATAGAATCCCGTGGGTACAATATGCTCTAACGCTAGTTGCTCCATTTTCAATCATTAAATCAGCAGCTTTAGTAAGTGTCCCTGCAGTATCTACCATGTCATCAATAATAACTACATCTTTTCCACTTACATCTCCAAGCACCTTCATCTCGCCAATTTCATTAGCTTTTGCTCTTTCTTTATAACAAATTACCACTCCAGAATTTAATAACTTTGAATAGACATTCGCTCTTTTACTACCTCCCATGTCAGGGGAAGCGATAATTAAATTGTTTAAATTCAAGCTTTTAATATCCTCCACAAAAAGCTCAGATGCATATAAATGATCAACAGGGACTTCAAAGAAGCCTTGAATTTGATCGGCATGCAAATCAATTGTCATTATTCTATTTACTCCGGAAGATGTAAGTAAATTTGAGACTAGCTTAGCTCCTATTGGGACTCTTGGCTTGCCCTTTTTATCTTGCCTAGCATAACCAAAATAAGGCATTACTGCAATAATATTAGCAGCAGAAGCTCTTTTTGCAGCATCAATCATAAGTAATAGTTCAAATAAATTATCTGATGGAGGTATGGTAGATTGTATTAAAAAAACATCCGAACCCCTAACTGTTTCATCAAAAGAAGGTTCAAATTCTCCATCAGAAAATCTAACAATTGATGAACTACTTATATTAGAACCAAAGCTTTTAGCAATTCTATCTGCTAAATGTTTTGTGTTTCTACCTGTAAAAAATTTAACTGATCTATTCATAATTAAACCTTGTTAAAAAAGGGATGCAAATATACACTTTACTGCATAAAAACCCTAAAAAATTTATTTTTTAGATAAATGTAATAAAAATTGGGGCAAACTACTATTTTTGCAGACAACTTGCCCAGGTGGCGGAATTGGTAGACGCGTTGGTCTCAAACACCAATGGTGCAAACCGTGCCGGTTCGATCCCGGCTCTGGGCACTAATAACAGGGGAAACCTGTCTTTTTGTTATCGACAGCTTATTGTCTTGAGAATATAAAATGATAATTGAAAAACAAGAAAAGTATGACAGAGCGTATCTGAGAATGGCGCTGGAATGGGCTAAATTATCCCACTGTAAACGTAAAAAAGTTGGTGCACTTATTGTAAAAAATCAGATGATCATCTCTGACGGCTATAATGGCACTCCTTCAGGATTTGAAAACTGCTGTGAGGATGAAAAAGGAGAAACAAAATGGTATGTACTACATGCTGAAGCAAATGCTATACTAAAGACTGCTAGCTCTGCACATAATTGTCGTGGAGGGACGCTATACTTAACTATGTCCCCTTGTAAAGATTGTAGCAAATTAGTACATCAAGCTGGAATCTCACGCCTTGTTTATCTCAATAAATATTCTGATATATCTGGAATAAATTTTTTGACAGAGGCAGGTGTTGAAGTTTTAGAATTTGATAAAGATAATCTATAAATGAAAAATCTTCAGCCACTAATCTATGCAATCCTTATAGCAATTGGGATGTATATTGGAAGCTTAAATAATATCTACCAAATATCAGTCGATAGTAAAATAAATAATATCCTGCAAATAATACATGAGCACTATGTAGATAGTGTGAATTATACCACATTCGAAAATGATGCCATCAATTCTATCCTAAATGAACTTGACCCTCATTCCTCTTACATATCAATAAAAAATGTTAAAGCAGTAGAAGAAGACATGCAAGGAAGTTTTAGCGGAATTGGTGTGGAATTCAATATTATTAAAGATAGTGTCGTAGTAGTGTCACCCATTTCAGGTGGCCCATCAGAAAAACTAGGGATACAATCGGGAGACAGAATAATAAGTGTAGAAAAAGAAAATGTTGCCAGCATAGGCATAAAAAATGATGGAGTAATTAAACGCTTAAGAGGAGAAAAAGGCAGTACTGTAAACATTATTATAAAAAGAAGAGGCCAAGATGATCTCATCCCATATACAATATTACGGGATGACATTCCCTTACATAGTATAGATGCTGGTGTCATGCTAAATAATGATATTGCTTACATAAAAATAAACCGATTTGCTGCTACAACTTATGAAGAAATGATGGAAAAAGTAACTGACCTTCAAACAAAAGGAATGCAAAAAATCATCCTTGATTTTAGAGGCAATCCAGGAGGATACCTGCATATTGCCAATCAAATATGTGATGAATTCTTAAAGTTAGGTGAGCTAATTGTATTTACTGAAGGAAGAAACAGACGTAAACAAGAAACCTTTGCGACACAAAATGGCTCATTGGAAAATATAGACATTATCGCGCTCATTAATGAGGGTTCCGCATCAGCATCAGAAATTGTATCTGGAGCATTACAAGATAATGACAGAGGGACGGTAATAGGCAGAAGATCATTCGGGAAAGGATTAGTGCAAGAACAAATTTCCTTAAATGACGGCTCAATAATGCGATTAACAACACAAAGATATTACACTCCAAGTGGAAGATGTATACAAAAAAATTATGGAAAAGATGTGAAAAATTACTACCTTGAACAACACACCAGAAGCGACACATCAAAATATTATCCTGATAGCCTAAAGTACACAACAAAGAAGGGAAGAATTGTATATGGAGGAGGGGGCATTACTCCTGATATAATTATTGAACGAGATACTAATGTGAATTACCTGAAAATAAATAAAATGATGAGTAAGGGCTGGATAAATGAATTCTGTTTTGAGGAAAGTGAACTTTTAAGAAAACAAAACTTAAACACATACAAACAAATAAAAATAGCTAATATTTATACCAATTTTAAACAATACCTGACACAGAAAGACAACAAGTTTGAACTTATATTAGGCCATACTGAACTTAAATATTTAAAGAACTTACTCTTAGCTACTATTTCAAGAAACTTATGGGATAACGATATTTATTATGAGATATTAAGCCAAGAAGATGAATATATAAAAAGAGCCATAAATGAATTTGAAAAATAGCTGGCCAGGTAAATGTTAAACTAAAATATCTCTTTACTAATCAACTACATTAGCTGCGTTTTATCAGTATGTAATTTTTATATTCAAATAATCTATGTCTTGTAAGCTTTTCAATAGCGTAGAGCACTCTATCTTTAAGCTTCATATTAGACGTTGAAGGGTTATAGTGGAAATGCCAATCTTTGTTTTTAATTGCGTTTTTCATAAACTGAGGATGATGTCCATTATAAATCTCCAATTTGTCTACAAGATTAAAATCAAATGGATTGTTATTTGTTTCTCTTTCTATCCAATTATCAGGGTGCCAAAATCGTTTAAAATAATTAGATTTCTTCTTCATTAATTTTGGGTGACGAGAATAAGAATAATGAAACACCTTGGCTTTGGTTTTTATTACTTTTAATTTTTTTCCATTTCTGTTCCCTGGGTATTTTCTGAATCCTTGAGAATCTCTATAAGATAAAATTTTTCTGTGATTCTTAAATGCTCTAATCTCAAATCTATGTGTCCGCCTAGTATTTCTTATATGATTATAGTCTCCCCAAAAATGTAAAAAAGGGAAAAGCACCCCATCAATCTCATCTTTAGAATCCGCATACTTAATACATTCAAGTATCTCATCTCTAGAGCTCTCCATTAACACTTCATCTGCTTGTAAATGTATAAGCCAATCGCCTGTTGCTTTTCTAATTCCAATATTTGCTTGCTCTGCAAAAAGCTTACCTCCGATTCTTAATGAGGGGTCCCAAATACTATCTATGATTTTTATCTTAACCTCTCCTAATTCTTCTATAGCCCTTCTTGTTCTATCGCTAGAATCACCAACTACCACAATTAACTCATCTACTATTGGCAATAAGGATTTGATTGATTCGATAAAAGGGTATTGATATTCAAACCCATTTCTTACATATGTAAATCCAGTTATAATCATAATCTAGAATTGTTCAAAAGTAAAGATACCAAACCATTTCTATAGTCACAATCTATTAAATAAATATTTTATATCTTTAGTGGCATGTTGAAGCTCCTATTTATGTATATTTAAGGGATGAAGAAAAAACTAAAATGAAATACTGGAAATTATTAGGACATGAGAGTGAACCAAAAGGGATAGGAAAGATTATGTCTATATGTTTGTTTATAGTACTTCTAAATGGTTACCTTCTTGAAGGTTTCATTGATCATTATGCACTAGACATCATATCATACACTTGTGTTGGTGTGTTTTTTATACTACTTGTGTACAATTTTATTAGAAAATAAAGATTTGTAATATGTTAGAAATTCTATTTAGTATATCATTTTCGTTATTTGGAGGAAGTATCATTGATACAAAACTTAAACATCACAAATATGAAAAAGAGGACTATAAAGAAATTTTTTATTTAAAAAATAAAGAATCTGTTAACACATATTGTGTTAAACATTCAAGATTAGAGAATATTCAGAAAAAAAAATATACTACTCATAATGGGTTACAAGAAACCAAATATAAAGTCAACATTATAGACAAAGAAGATGAAAAATAAGAAATGAAAAAATTACTATTCATACTATTAATCACTATACCATTTATTGGATTTGGACAGAGTGAAGAAAAAATTGAATATTGGGCTAATGGTCAAGTATTATCTCAAATACATTATTTAGATGGGGAGAGAGATGGTTCGTTTAGACATTGGTATAAAAATGGTCAACTAATGAATGAAGGATTCTACAAAAATGGTAAGATGATAGGAACTTTTATGTCTTATTATGAAAATGGTCAAATACAAAATCATGGAAATTATAAGTACACTGAATCAGGAGTGTACAGTAGAAAGGATGGTGTTTGGAAATATTATTATGATAATGGTCAGATACAATCAGAGTCAATCATTAAAGACGGTGTTGAAGAACTAAAATTCTATGATAAGGAAGGGAATTTACTTCCTAAAGTAGAAGGTTGTTAACTAGGGATCAACCTAAAATACTCCACTACTCTACCGTAACAAAATCGTTATCAAGGGAAGATTATTCTAGAAGAAAAGTTAATCTATTATTTGACATCAATATCACGGATAAAAATTTGAATAATTATTTCTATTCAGAACACCAACAATATTTATACGATACCATTAAGGAACTCCACCAAAAAGGATTGGGATATCGAAAGATTTCCAATTGGTTTAATGAAAGAAATATCAAGACCCCAAGAGGAAGTGAGTTTAAAGGAAATTATGTTTTTTCAATTTTTAAGAAAGGAAAAATCAGGGAAGAAAGATTAAATAGAGAATCCGAGTGGAAGGTTGAGAAAATAGAGATTGATTTTTGTTAGTTTTGTGGTATGAAAAAATTACTTATTACATTATTTATTCTTCCACTAATATTTAGTTCTTGTGAGGAAGAAGACAATACACCTTCAGTATCTCCACCTCCTCCTTCTGTGACAACAGGTTACGTAAGTAATCAATATGGTCAGATTTATAAAACTACTGATTCAGGGGTTAATTGGACCTACGAAGATGGTTTGTATAATTTGAGTGGTTCTCCAACTTTTAATGGAATAAGTTTCCCTTAAGATAAAGAATCAACCTAAAATACCCCACTACTCTACCGTAATAGACTTTCTGAGACATGAACTGACTAAACAGGATATTTCCATCATTTTTTCTTTCAAAATAACCATCATAACTTCAAAACTAACAAAAACTTCTCACTACAATAAGAAACAACAAAAACTTTACGATAAAATCAAAGAATTAAAAGAAATTGAGAGATTGTCTTACAGAAAGATTTCTGAAAAATTAGAAAAGTTGAGTTATCGATCTGTACGAAGTGGTAAGATTCTAAAACCAAATTATATATTCAGTATTTACAAAAAAGGTAAACTACGTGAAGAAAGAATCAATAGAGAATTCAAAGACAGGATAAGTGATATGGATTTTGAATTGGTAAAAAATTAATCTAGTTGACTATCTATTTTCTTTTTTACCTCAATTGGATTAGATACTTTACTTATTATAACATTACTCGAACCAGTCCCACTAACTATAACACTTCCATATCCTAATATCCTTCCAAGTATACCTTGTTTGATCTCAACTGTCTCAACTTTACTTAACTTCATCTCTTCAGTAGATCTACTAATGATTCCAGTTTTTGTTATAACTCTGTTGTTAGTTAAACCATATTCTGTAAAAAGATATTTTAATAATAATGGGATTCCAATAATGAGAAATGACATTATAAGTGGTAGTATATAATGAAATTTGTGGATAGAAAAAAATGAAATTACTTTTTCGTTTTTTATTAGGGTTTTATTAATATAACTCATATTGATTTTTTTGTAAATATAAAATTTTAATTAAAACTCATTTTATACAATAGTTATTCTACATTAACCGACTGTTTTCGTTTTGATGTACTTTCTTCTAATAATTTTGGTAGAGGAAGATTAAGGAAGTAGAGATTGTAATTTAATCGTCATTCTTAGTTGTAATTATTTCTTCAAATTCAAATTCAAGAGGAAACTTCTCCTTTAAGGTTTTTTTATTTTTCTCATATGAATATTCCCAGGATTCTATAAAATCACTGTCTATATACTCGTTATATATATCTTTTCTATAATATTCATACATATATGATTCTGTTTTTTGTTCCTCTTCCCAGAGTTGTTCAATTGAAAATGGAATATCAATATCATCTTTGTCATAATTGACTCCATTTTTTCTAATTTCTTCCACAATAATATTAAGATTATAATCTCTTTTTAAGGATGAAAGTGATTTATTTTCTAAGATATCCTCATCTGAATAGTCACACTTCCAATAACTAGTCCTAGACGAATATAAAGGTTCTGAATACAAACATCTATGTCTATCAAATAAACCCGATATACTTGTTCTAGTATTTTTATCCTCAGTAATTTTAGGTTTTAGGTCATAACTAAAAATAACCTGATCTAACTTTCCTTGTAAAGGTGTTAATCTGAACCCTAAATTTACATGTCTAAAACCTCCTGAATTATAATATACTTTATCCAACTTAACTAATTCTACTTTAACATAACTACTTAAATCCTTTTCATTAAAGTAGTTTTCCCAATAATTTGAAATTGAATCTACTTTATTACAAAAACCTGTAGTGTCATTTTCCTGTTCCCATAATTTAAAA
>Ga0066831_10000025_pt1 | contig 24738 bp, 41 predicted proteins | sample ETNtaG_FD_66436 | JGI IMG/M metagenome (GOLD analysis project Ga0066831, IMG submission 66436) | Marine microbial and viral communities from oxygen minimum zone, Eastern Pacific Ocean - ETNP201306PF49B | ecosystem: Environmental > Aquatic > Marine > Oceanic | place: Pacific Ocean: Eastern... | reverse complement strand
CCTTGTTTTATAGTGCGCGTGTCGGTTGGATCCTTTATTTTCTTAACGCCGCGACTGGTAAAAGAAATGAATACAACGACTTCGTCATTGACGGGAAGTTCAAGCTCACGAACTTCATCAGTAATTTCTGCGATAGCAGCAAGCTCCACTAACATGTGATGCCCAGCGTGATAAGGTTTCGCTGACATTGGCACTAAGCCGATTTTCATATCGCTACTCCATATTTAATGTTAATAAGTATTCACTGTACGTGTATAATTGTACGTGCAGATATGGAGATGAACACATAATGAGTCAAGATAGAGAGTGGATCAAAAAAGAAATTGCAAAGGTCCTCATAAAAGAAGGTCTAATTGATGAAGCCTTTGGTCAAGGAGGAAGACACTCAGATCTTTGGAATACATTTGTCGCACCCTTTACAGATATCGTCAAAGCAGCTGCACTATCTACCCAGGATATTCTAAGTGCGGTAAAGTTAAATCTAGATCTTCTTCTTGCACTGGATCCTGACACGGTTAAGGCAGCTCATGAAAAGTATGATAAACGAAAAGCTGATCTGGATGCAAAGTGGAAGCCTATCATGGATGCTAATAAGGCAGCGGGAGGTGGTGATGCAGCACTTTTAACTTTTGCTGTTGCCCCTGCAATGTTTCTAGGGGCCCAACTTGGAAAGGGTGCAGCAAAAGCTCCTGCAAACGTTTATGATTATTTAGAAGACTCAGGGTGGTCATTGCCACTAAGAAGTTTAATTCCAAATGCAAGCCCTCCAAAAGATAATGAGCCTGATAAAGACAAAAGCTTGATAGATCATGGCAAAGACATTGTTGGAAAGTTAGCTGATCTTTTCTTTATTGCCCATCATGCTCCTGAAGGCCCATTAATGACAGAAAAATCAAATACAAAAGGACCATTAACACTTTCTATTGGGGAAGCAGATGATCTTCAAGAAAAAGAGGGTGATGAAAAGAAAGAAGAAAAGAAAGAAACGATTAAGGATATTGATGCAGAACTTAAAAGTTATTTTGAAGAAACAGGCTTAGATCAAGTTTTTAAGGACCAGGCAGAAGAAATGCTAGATATGAGAGAAGAAATGCTTGATGATCTACTTTCAAAAGTAAAACCACAACTTGATTTACTAGTATCATTAATAGATGCACAAACACCCGAAGCATTTGGCGAAGCTTTGGAGGTAGCAAAACAAAATGGATTATCTCAGGCAGTTCCACCCAATTTTTTGCAGGAGTTCGAGAAGCAAGCTGCTGAAATTGCAAAAGATGAAAAGTTCGTTGAAGATTTAAAAAAAGAAAAACCTGAGATTACTGAAGAAGAGGTATTAGAAACTGCTAAAACAACTGCTTTTGCAAACTCTAAAGAAGAATTACAAGTTCAGCTGGAACAAGGCGGCGAAGAAATTGTAAATCAGGCACTAGAAGCTATAGAGTATGATATGCCTGACGAACAAGAACAAAAAATAATTGAGAAAACACCTATAGGCAAACAATATTACGAAATCTACGAAAAAGCAAAAAGCGAGCTAATGAGTTACATTCAATAATAGCGTGTTACAATCTTAAGAAGAAAGACAAGCTATTCAGGAGAAGATATGTCATCTCGTTCACGCGCCAATAAATGGATCCCGGAAATATTTTATGAAGACGTTGAAGATGGTTTAACGTCTCACATACCGTTTATTCAAGTACCAGAAAATGAAGTAATGCCCGGCATGTTATTTATTTTTGAATCTCGAGACACAGGAGAATTCGAACCCGGTCCGGATGGTGAAGATTTACCTGTGACTGATTTAGAATTACATCAATACTGCAATATGTCTACCCTTAAGACAAAATTAACAACTCATGAGTATGATCGTGTACGTGCTGTGCTTGGTTTAGAGCCACTTAAGGTAGCATCCCAAAAAGGATCAAAGATCACAGAGAAGATTAGGAAGAGCGTCCAGAATCCTGATATCTAACATTCACAACTTTTCTTTTTTTTCCAGATGAGTTGTATGTATGATAATCTTTGCCAGAAGCTTTGTAAGTAATCTCTTTGGGATTTTGTTTATTACACACAATTTTTTCTGGTTCTTTCTTTTTTTCTATATCCGAAAATGTCAAAACAACAATCATGGCGCAAATAAGGGTAACCCCAAAAATAAATCCAAGCAATATGTAAAAAGTAACATTCATTGGTTTACAAATTGTACAATACAAGAACGCCAGGTAAAATTAAAAAGAACTTAGAAGGAGCGTGTAAATGAGTTACGTTACAAGAGAAATTGCAGAACGAGCCTTGACTAAGATGAAAAAGTTTCATCAAGATTTAGATAAGGTATTTCAAAATCATGGAATGAATCTCAAAGAAAACTTGGGACGCCGCAATATTTTGCTTTCTCAGGCACAAGAAAAATTCTTTGCTGAAGAGTTAGCTCACTATTATGAAGGTGTAATTAGCGATGGGCGCACTGGTCAACCCGATATTGTAATTGAATCATTGGGTAAGGAGCTGGAGTGCAAGCTTACATCTAAAAATAAGTCAGGCGCGTATAGCTTTCAATCTGATTATGCAACTCTAAATAAAAAAGGGTCCTTAGACTACCTTTATGTTGTTGCTGATGAAAATTTTGAGAGATTTACAGTGCTTCATTATGAAGGTTTAACGACTGATGATTTTCGTCATCTTTCTCCAGGCGCCAGAGGAAAGGTTGCTATGAAGAAGTATAAGGCAGATAAGAAGCTCAATAGGGTGTTTGGTGACTTAGAGTCAAAAACCCAAAAAAACATTAAGCGCATAGAAGATATCTTAAAAAGGGATGACATTCCAAGCTATATGAGGAAAAAGTATAATAAGAGCTTGACATACTGGAAGACATCGTCAGAGAAATTCACTGTCATCTTAGAGGATATTGATGTCTAAACAGCATATTTATATTGTAGAGGAGATTGCAATGAATTTCAATATGGACAGAATGAATATGCTAGCCGGGCTAGAAGACGGTGAGAAAAAACTTTTAAATGAGTGGACCACAACATTAAATGAGTCTGATGAAGAAAGAATTCGTGCAATTATTCGCGAAGAGCTAGAAACTGCTTTAGAAGTTGCTCTGGCAAAGCGTGAACAAAAAACTTTTGATGGAGCACGTGAATCACGATCATTAGCACATGCCATGAAGTTTGCTAATTCTACAAAGTTTGGAGGATGGAAACCACAAGCCTCCCCCGACAAAGCCAAAACTTCAGGAGCATCACTAGGGCAAGTTTTTGGCGGAATTGGTTTTAAATAAGCCTCCACTTTTCTTGAACATTCTTACCTGACACAGTATCTTTATGCAGGAGGTTTAACCTATGCATGAAGTTGGTCAAATAATTTTTTTAGTCTCACGTAAATCCCAGTCTATTTTAGCTGCACAAATTTATGAGCAAAATGTAAAAAAGACTTTAGAGGGGGAAGAAACTAGTTTTAGGGTGAAGATCGGTGGCGAAGGAAGTGCCGATGACATATTCGATTTAGAGAGAATCGATGCTGATATATACGGAAGCCCATCAGAAGCAGCAGAAAGTCTATATGAAGCTGCAAAAACTGCCATTGATTCACTAGTCGCTGATGCAGTTGGTGATGCAAAACAAAGCTTTGCGTATCAACCCGACCCTATTAAAAAAACAAGAACACGATCTCGAAAAGCAACAACGCCCACTAAAACAACTTCATCTTCAAAAAAGAAAAAATCAACAAAGGAAACTAATGTTGATACTGCAGCAACATATGTGACTATGCCAGATGGTACACAGGCACGACTCAAGACCCCGGTTGATGTGGTATAAGATTTTATGAAAGTACTTTTGTTAGACGCCTATAATCTTTTATATAGGGCACGCTCTGGATTTATGAAGGGCGACAATCCAATTATTTTTAACTTCTTCAGAAGTCTAAGACCTCTAGTAGAAAAGTTCAATCCAGACAAAGCATACTTTGTCTTAGAGGGTATACCCAAGGCTCGTCTTGCGCAGGACAGCAATTATAAGGCACAAAGGGTATATCATGACCATGATGATTTTAATAGGCAGCGAAATGAAATCATTCGTATCGTATCTGAGAGCTTTCCTATTACTGTTGCTCGTCACGAAGACTACGAATGTGATGATGTCATTATGAATTTGGCAACACTCAGACATGCCAGTGATAAGTGTACAATAGTATCGTCAGATACAGACTTTATTCAAGTATTACAAAATGAGTGTGACATTCACTTATATAATCCAATTAGAAAGAAGTTTATTGAACCTCCAGAATTTGATTATGTTGAGTGGAAAGCCTTGCGAGGAGACTCAGCAGATAATATCCCTGGCTTTCCTAAGGTGGGTGATAAAACTGCAGACAAGCTAATGAAAAACAAGCAATTGCTCAAAGAGTTTCTTAGCAAACCAGGAAATCAAGAATTTTTTGATCATAATGTGGAGCTTATAAGAACACATAATATGACTGATGATATTGAGAACATTCAAGAGACTACAGCCAAGTTTCAGCCAGATGTTTTGCGAAAAGCATTTTCTGAATACGAGTTTTTTGCTATGACAAATGATAAATCTTGGAAGAAATTTGTTGACACATTTGATTGCTTGGTTTGATTTACTGACCAAGATTTTGAGAGTATTTTAACTATATGAATAAACTAAATCAAAAAGATATGCGCCTTTTGAAAGAAAACGGATTGGTAACCGATACCGATATCGTGTATATGATGGGTCAAATTATCATTGCAGAAAACCTTCAGACGGGTGCTAAAAGAGTTATTGAAGCACCCAATTTGATGCTGGAATGTCGTCGCCAGATACTGAGGGGTTAAATGTCTGAGTTTAAAATTGTCTCATTTGACCACGAAGCATCTGATCAAATATTTGAAGGTGTCCAAAAGTTAGCAAATGCAGTTCGAACAACCATGGGTCCCTCCGGTAGAAACGTAGTAATCGAAAAGCCGGGTCGACCTCCGCACCTAACAAAAGATGGTGTTACAGTTGCACAATCTGTAAATCTCAAAAATAGATTTCAAAATCTTGGTGCACAAATTGTAAAAGAAGCAGCACAAAGAAGTGCTGAGATTGCAGGTGATGGTACTACAACATCTACAGTTTTGGCACATGAAATGTATGCACGTGGACGCCAAATGGTTGCTGCAGGATTTGATCCTATGAGAATTTGCAAGGGAATTCAGGTAGCTTCTACAGCAGTTTCAGATGAAATTGCTAGTATTTCTATTGATGTACGTGATCGTGATGATATCGTTAATGTAGCTACTATTTCTGCAAATGGAGATCGAGACATTGGCGACATGATTGCAAATGCACTGGACGCTGTTGGTAAGTCAGGTGTAGTTACTGTTGAGCCTGCTAAAGGATTTGATACTGTACTAGAAGTTGTTGAAGGAGTCAAATTCGATCGTGGATATGTTTCACCATACTTTGTAACAGATCAAGATAGACTTCATGCAGAAATGACAAAGTGTGAAGTATTTGTAACTACACAAAAGATTGACAATATTAAAAAGGTGTTACCCGTTTTAGAGCGTGCTCATGAAACACATAAGCCGCTGTTAATTGTTTGTGCTGATATTGATCCTGAAGTTACACAAGCTTTGGTGCTTAATAAACTAAAGGGCACATTAAGCATATGTGTTGTTAAAGCTCCAATGTATGGAGACGTTCAGGTAGAAGTCTTAAAAGATATAGCAGCTGTTACTGGAACTAAAGCAATAAATACAGGTGACTATGATGAGTCTAATGGTTCTCTTCGAGAAGGCTGGTCATTAGGTAACTGTAGACGAGCAGTCATAACAAAGGGCGCAACATTATTGGTAGGGTGTGATCCTGATGAACGTGCAGTAGAGTCTAGAATTGAAGTTGTTCATGAAAATTTAGAAAGAGTAAACATGGATGAGCAGGAGCGCGATTACTATGCAATGCGTTCTAGTATGCTATCAGGTGCTGTTGCAGTAATTCGTGTTGGCGGTGCCACCGAAGTTGAAATGAGAGAGCGCAAGGATAGAGTCGATGATGCTGTTAGTGCTACACTTGCTGCAAACCTTGAAGGTATTCTTCCTGGAGGAGGAACTGCCTTGGTGCGTGTTATGTCATGTATTAAAAAGTGTGAAATAAAAGGTGATGATAGCTTCAATGCAGGCCTTAGAATTGTTGAACATGCATGCGAAGCACCACTCCGGCAAATTGTTTGTAATACAGGAGGATCTCCTGAAGTTGTTCTAGAAAGAGTAGCAAAATCAAAAACCGGCAAAGGCTATAATGCACGCTCTAAATCATATGTTGATCTTTTAGGCGAAGGAATTGTAGATCCAACAAAAGTTGTACGTGCTGCTATTGAAAATGCAGCTTCAGCTGCTTGTAATCTAATATCAATCGGATGCGCAATTGTTGAAGATGACACCAGAAGCAATGATAAAAAAGATCCACTTTTAATTAACAGAAATGTGTAAAATGCCTGCAGACATGATATTATAGATACAGGATCTAACAGGTGATAGGTCTAAACTAACAATGTCGCGCTGGCGACAAGGAGACGTGGTTTTATGGGCAGTGAAAATTCGACCGAGTATACACGAGATATTCTCGTGCAAATGTCGGATAGGCAGATTGATGATGCTGCCTCCAAGCTGAAAAGACTAATTAGGGAGACTGAACGACGAGACAGTTCTTCTAAGTCTAAAAAAATTAATCCAGAAGAAAAGAAAAGGCTTCACGAACTCGAAGTGGAGTATTGTTATGTTGACGATGAAAAGCAACGTCGTCAAAAGTTTAACGAAAATCGTGCACGACGGCGTTCTGCTTAAGTCACACTCACAACAAGGAGATAAAATTGTCTGATAGTTTACAGCAATTTTTCAAGCAGGTCGGTAAGACCAGACTTTTAACTCGCGAAGAAGAGGTTGAACTCTCTAAAAAGATTGAAAAGGGGGATGAGCGCGCTAGACGACGTATGATCAACGCTAATCTTCGTCTTGCAATCTCTATCGCCAAGAAGTACCAAAATCGTGGTTGTGACTTAGAGGACTTAATTCAAGAATCTAGTATTGGTTTGATGAAGGCAGTTGATCGATTCGATTGGCGAAGAGGCTTTAAGTTTAGTACTTATGCCTGCTGGTGGATTAAGCAAGCTGTTCGTCGTCATGTAGCCAGTCATTCTAGTTCTATTCGTCTTCCATCTTATGCAAAAAACTTAATGTGGAAATCACGTCAAATGCGTGAAGAATATGAAAAGGAATTTGGTGTTTTGCCTACCAGTACAGAACTGGCTGATCTTTTGGGTGTTTCTTTAGACACACTAGAAGCTGTTATCGCATGTGGAAGTACGCCTATTTCTATTGATAAGCCAATTCGATATTCGAATGGCGATTCAGGCCGAACTATTGGTGATATTGTTCCAGATGTTGAGGCAATTCGACCAGACGAAGTTTTAGATAGGCAGAAGCTTAGCTCTATTATTCGTGGAGCACTTTCTACTCTATCAGAAAGAGAAGAAAAAATTATGCGGATGAGATTTGGCATTGAAGAAGATTCTAGCAATCACACATCCTTTCCAATTACAAAAAGTGAGCTTAAGAAACTATCTAAGCGAAAAAAGGGAGTAGCATAAAATGAGTATGCCAAAAGGCCATAAGAGTCAGAACGGTTACGCTACAGTAACATCTATTGAGGGTGCTAAGGACTATCGTACGATTGCCGAGCACATGACTGAATCTGGTCATAAAATGAATCATGCAACTGCACGAAATGTTTTTCTTCGTGCAATGAAAAAGATTGCAGAACCTCTTCATACCATGTATGATATGCCCATCGATGAGGCTAGCATTATGAGAACTGCAAAGGACCCGAGGTTCCAGGAGAGTGTTTTTGAAATTGTCTCTGCTGGATCAAATGAAATTGATATCTAGGAGAAGAAAATGATACCATGGAAAACATATGCAGGACGTAGAAATATTAATCTTGCACTTGTAATTAACAGCAATACTGAACTTAGTAATTATAACGCAATATCTGAGTACTATAGAGTACGTGGTGTTGAACCACCTACCGAAGAAGAGTATGCAACCGCGGCAAATCAAATAAGAGAAAAAGAAAAAATTGCAGGTGTTGAAAAAATAAAAAAGACGGGTATGTCACCTGATGGACGAAGATTAAAAAAGGGCGAAAATCCTGAAGAAGTTTGGAATAATGCTGTAGATGGCTCTTATGGAGAAGAGCATAAAGTAGAACAAACAAAGAAGAGGGTTACGCGTAAGAAGACCGCAACGCGAAAAGCTTCAACAAGCAAGACAAGCAAAAAGAGTTAATAATGATGCGCAAGATATGTGCAATTGCAATTGGTCTAAATACTATTATGTTTATGTTTAGTGTTGTAATGGGGTTGCATAAGCTTGCACTTTTAAATTTTTTATCCGGCGCATTTTGCTGGGTACATATTTTACTTAATCCTAAGGAGAATGAGGATGAATAGCGAAACCGTAAAAGAACTAGTAGAAAGATTGACAAGAATTGAGAGTGAGCAAAAACTTCTCTCTGAAGATAGAAAGCATTTGATTGCGGAATATAAAGATAAGTTAGATGTGAAAGCTGTTCAGGCAGCAATTCGTGTTGCAAAGATTATGGCAAAACTAGACACATCTGATCAGGAATTCGATAACATTATGAGCACGGTTAATGGAAGTCTGTGCCTAAACAACGTGGAATAATCTAATGACGTGTAGAACAATACTTCAGTGGCCAGACAAGAAATTATCAGAAATTTCATTGCCAGTAGGTAACGATATTACAGAAGAAGTAATTGCTAATGTTACAGATGTTATTGATACGCTCAAGGCATCTTTTGGTGTAGGTCTGGCTGCACCTCAAGTAGGCATTAGAAAAAGAATTTTAGCAATCGATCCTACAGTTGCACAAATTGAAAATCCATACCCACAGGAAGAGTTTGCGGAATACCTTGTTTTAATTGATCCAGAACTAGAAGTATCAGGTAATGAATTTACGTGGAATGAAGCATGTCTTTCAGTTCCCTTTCTTTCTGCAGCTGTAAAAAGAAAGCCACTTGTATCTCTTAAGTTTACAAATCTTAAGGGGGAGAGGGTTGAGCTGAACCTTACAATGCCACTTTCCGGAATTATTCAACATGAGAACGATCATCTAGATGGTATTTTATTTATAGATCGTGCTGGAAGATTTGTCAAAGAGCGACTAGTCAAGAAAATGAAGAAGGAAGCTCGACAACGAAAGCAAGAAGATGAATCTGTTAGGCAGCAGATTATTTTGGAAACCCAGGGTCAAGCTGGTCTTCGTAAATACTTGTCACAAAAGTCAAATACAAAAAAGACTATAAGAAAAAAGAATTCTAAAAAGTTTGGTAGGAATAAAAAGAGAAGATGAACTTTTATGACGTTCTAGGTGTCAAAAAAGATGCATCCCAAGATCAAATTAAGAAGGCATATCGAAAGCTAGCACACAAGTATCACCCGGACAAGAATGATTCGGGTCAGGCAGCAGAAAAGTTTAAAAAAATCAATGAAGCATATGAAGTCCTAGGTGATAAAAGTGCTCGCCAAGAGTATGATAAGCCGGCTTCAACATTTTCAGGATTTGGCAATGGATTTGAAGATATATTTGGTGAATTTTTTGGTCAGCGTCGACGACAAAATCGTCCCCCGCCACCACAAAAAGGTTCTGCCAGAGGGATCGAACTTCAAGTCTCTTTAAAAGAAGCTATTCTAGGGACTAAAAAAAGTATTTCGCTTAAAAGAATGACCAGCTGTTCTACGTGCAAAGGTTCAGGTTCTGGTACCAATACATATGATAAAACTTGTGAAACATGTAATGGTGTAGGCGCTGTAACATATCAGCAAGGAATGTTGACAATGCAAACAACTTGTCATACATGTCAAGGTAGAGGTTCTGTACGAGTCAATCCGTGTCGACCATGTAGCGGATCAGGATTAATGGGTGAAAAGGTAGATGTTACAATTAGTATTCCGGAAGGCATACCTGATGGTATGCAACTAAGAATTGCTGATAAGGGTGACTTTGGCCCTGGCGGTTTTGGTGATCTTATGGTTCGAATACATGTAAAGCCAGACAATAGATTTCGAAGAATTCAGGATGATATACACAGTCAAGTAAGGCTTAGGCCTTCTGAATGTTTAGGTGGATGTTCAATTATAGTTGAAACCCTTCGAGGTGAAAAATCTGTAAATATACCACCATGTACTGAGCCAGGCTCAATAGTTCAGTTATCGGGATTAGGTTCTAAAAATATTAGAACAAAAAAATATGGGCATCATAAGATTGAAATTATGTTAGAAATTCCTAAAACATTGACAAGAGAGCAAATGGAAAAGATTGATGATCTCAATAAGTGTGGCCTATAGTCGTGTAATTTACATTGATTAGTGTTATAATATACTCAAGATCTAAATAGCATAGGTTGCAATATGAAGCCCCATCAAAAAATTCTACTTGAGCTTAAAATGTTAGACATAGGAATTATTCCCAATACTGATCATAATGCTAGTGTTGTTAAGCATTTTGAAGAGATGACACTAGATCAGGCACGAAAGTCAAAAAGAAAATGGCGAAAGCTTAAAAGAAGAGCGCTTAAGAAGTCAGCTATCTCAAGGCCCAACCCCCCTCAAGAGAAGTTTGCTGTAATCATGATGCTTACTAGGGACATAGATACTTAATAGCGCAGGAGGATTACAACTATGTTAGATTACGAAAAAGCTGATCTTGCAATTATCAAAGCTCTTTCAAAAGCTTCTTTAACTTTGGAAGAGATTGAGCAGCTTCTTGATGCGGATAGAAAGTACTATACCGTTGATCAAGGATTAGATCATGTACAGGCTAGTGCTGTTAAGGCTTGGGCAAAAAGCGAAGCCTTACGATGTCGAGCACAAATTTTAGGACAAGCAAAAAGTCTTGAAGACTTAGAAGAAGCATATATCAGTTTATCATCTCAAAGTCTTTTAGTTGAAGAGCACACAGAGGATCATGACGAAGGCCGCCTTTTAGATTACGGCGAAGTAAAGTCAGATTCTAGTGAGGGTCGTATGGCTAAGGAAGATCTTTATAGAATGGCTGAATATTCTGCAAAGCTTCATGAAATGCTTCAAGATGGTGATGATCTTCCGGAATGGTGTCTTAAGTACATTTATTTATCTTCTGCTGCTTTATCAAAAGTTTACCACTATTTAGAGTATAAGATTTTCCGCCAAGGTGACTCCTGATCCATAATTAGTTAAACACTTGATGGTATTTGATTTACATATTGAATGCTATGAATTTACCTTTCAAATTGAGTATTATTCTGTGCCTGGCATATAGTGCAGGTTGTTCCGATACATCATCATCACAAACAAGCGGTCCAGGAGGAGCTGATTCAGCTCGATTAGCAATTCCTGACGCTGCAGGTAGTCAACCTGATGCTTATGTACTTGATTGGCAACCGCCACCCCCACCAGAGCCTGAACTAACAAGAGAAGAGCGATGTGCCCAAACAACTGTTCAAGAAACACAAGCCTATTGTTCATGTTATCCTGATTGTTGCGACAATCAAAGATGGTATTGCCCACCAAACCCTCAGCAAACTATAGATGTAATGCAAGTTGTTATTGAAATTTGCGATGAAAATAGATTGCCCTGTGTATTTGGAGAGGATCCTAGTTGTCCACCTCCAGAAATCATATCACAAAGTGAATGTATTACTCAGTGGGAGTGCCCTCCAGGAACCAGCGGAGAATTCATTAGGTGGTTTGAGTGTCAACTTGAGGATGGCTCTTTCGGGCGTCAGCAAATTATTTGTGACAAGGGAAGCTTAAGACATTTACCGTGTCAGCCTTGCGGTGAAGAAGTTTGTGATACAGAAGATAACGATTGTGACAATCTAATTGACGAAGGCTTTTTTCCTTGTGAGACTGCTTGCGGCGATGGGGTAGGATTATGTGTTGAAGGTTCCGTTGTAGAATGTAATGCAGAATCTCCGGGCGAAGAGCGCTGTAATTTTGAAGATGACGATTGCGACGGTCTCGTTGATGAAGGACAAAGAAATGCATGCGATGAGTGTGGACCGTTACATCCTGATATATGTGATGGTGATGACAATGACTGTGATGGAACAATCGACGAGGAACTAATCAGAGAGTGTGAAACTGCATGTGGGCGTGGAGTCGAGACTTGCGCTAGAGGTAACTGGATATCATGTACAGCACAGCAACCTGTAGAAGAAGAGTGTGATGGTGAGGACAATGATTGTGATGGAAGAATAGATGAAGAGCTTGAATGTCTATGTACTATTCAAGATGTTGGAAATCTAATGCCATGCTCAGAGCCTCCATTGATTTGTGGTCAAGGGTTTAAAACATGCGAATGTGTCGATCCTGATTGTCGAGAGATGCGTGTAACTGATTGCGCCGCTTTATGTACTTATGTTCCACTTCCGGAACCTCCTGTATGTGATCCTAGACTTGGTATTGCTCTAGAGCAGGAAGAGTGCAATAACTTTGACGAAGATTGTGATCAAGAAATTGATGAAGATTTAAGGCAAGCATGCTATACAGGAGAACCTGAAACGTTGTTCGTTGGTGTTTGTATACCAGGCGAAGTATATTGCGATAGAGGAACATGGGGCAATGATAGAGATAATAGATTCGAGCCGGGATATTGTTTGGGGGAGATAACACCCCAAGAAGAAATCTGTGATGGCGCCGATAATGACTGTGACGGTGTTATTGATTACGGCGAGGAAATAAGAGAAACAGATATTCTCTTTATTGTAGACTGGTCTGGTTCTATGGATCAAGAGATCGAAGCAGTCAAGATTGCACTCAATAGATTTGCAACCCACTTTGCAGCAGAAGAGCCTCTCCGATGGGGTTTGATAATTGGGCCAAAAGAATTAAATCATGCAGCTGGACAGCAAGATGAAATGTTGGTATTAGTATCTGATATCGCGCCCTTCGATCAATTCTTAGCGTCTTTTGCTGCCTTAGGTAATGAAGGTATGGATACGGGCAGTGAAATGCTCTTAGATGCTATCTATCTAGCTGTAAAGAACATCTCTGGCGCTGCTAATGTAGATATACCAAGTACAGCGTGGTGGAGAAACACAGGCTCAGTACCGGAGAAAGAAAACTTCGTTATCAATTGGAGGCCTACATCTGATCGCATTGTAGTTATATTTAGCGATGAGCCTGAGCAGTCGTACCTTAGAGACGTTAATGATCCAGAAGGACCAATTCGACCTATAACTGAAGCTGTCGTAGAAGATGCAGTTCGAGCAGGAATAAACCTAAAAGTATACGCATTTTCAGCCGGCCATGGTCTAGGTGGTCGCGCCCCTGATTGGGAAGAAATAACGCAGGCAGGAAATGGAGCAAGATTTCAACTAACATCAAATGCTGTTAGTATGTATAATGACTTAATGTCAATTATTGATGAAGCATGTTTACCTCGAGAACCGGAAGGCGAAGAGGTTCCGCAAGAACAAGAGCAGCAAGGTGCAATGATGTTGCCCATGATGAACAATAAGACGTATGCAATCATGGATTCAATTATGCATGCGCATATACAGCAGCATCAGGAAAGCATAGAAGTATCAACTCCAACTAGATTAAGCATCCCGGAATATTATCATTACGATACAAAATTACAATATTGCGTTGCGCCAGAGTATGGCACGATACAATCACTAACTTATTATGAATAGGAATGTACAAGCTTTGCTCGCTAGCTTATAATATAACTAATATGACTCTTAAATTAGGAACATTGTTACAAACTCAAAAGTATGGTGTCTGTACTGTTCTTTCTAGTAATAAAACAGGGCATCAATATGAAAGATACTATGAGTATGAGATATTGACACCTGTGGGATCAATTATCACTGTAGACGAATATCAATTTCGAGGTGACAAAATTAAGATAATCAAGGAGATAGAAAATGACTGAGATACTTTATAAACCATGGGAGAATGATTCAATACATAATCAGTATGATGGTGCTAATAGTCGAAGAATTGCATTATTTGATCAAAATATTGAGGGACTTCAAGTAAAAGTAAAGAGAACAGCTGACGGCAGCTTTACAGTAAAGACACGCATTCCCGTTCCTCCCAAACCTGTTGCAAAAAAGAAAACACCTCCCAAGAAGGCTGCTTCTAAAAAAACTACAACACGCTCACGAACTACAGCAAAGAAGACGCCTGCAATAGTCACAACCGAAGCACAAGAATCAGTTGCAACAAAGAAGCCTGCAGCCAAAAAAAGACCTACCAAAAAAACATCAAGAAAGCGAAAATAATTGTTGCTTTTAGTGCAAGTTTAATGCCTATGTGGTATTATGTCTATGTACTTAAGGAGGCAACATGGCTCGCAAATCACGAGAAGTTCGTTTAACTCAAACCAAAAACCTTATTTCAAAGTATGAGGCAGCCGGCCTTGGAAACGATAAGGTATGTCGTTTCATGCGTGACATGGAATATCGTCTAGAGCGCAACAAAGGGCTTTCCACGGGTCAGCGCAATTGGCTGGATCGCTTAATTGATGAGGGTGTTCCTGCTGCTCAGAATGAAGCCCGCGTGACCGAAATTCTTGCTGCAGCTAATCTCGAAGGTATGCAGCAAAAAAAATCTGTACTTGAAGAATTTGCTGGCAAAGTACGCCGCGGCTGGTCTCTTTCTGAAAAGCAAGAAAAGTGGCTTAATGGTATGCTTTCTGAGGCACAGGATATTCGTGTCAATGGAATCTGGCATCCATCTGATGAGCTCAAGGCAGACTTGGAAATCTGTTTGCGCCTAGCCAAGACTAAGAACGGGTGGTTTTGGAATCATAAGCCAGGTGCTGCTAAGGCTTATAACAAAGTTGAGTCATATATGGACGGTACCAGTACTCGAGTTGATGAGTGGGCATGCAATAAGTTTCTGAATGTTTTTAAGACAATCATAAAAGAGCTCAAAACTCCTAAGCATGCTGTCGGCTCAATGTGCTTCATTGGTTATACTAAAGAAGTTGCAGTTATTGCCGATGTACCTTTTGTGAATGAACATGGAAAGCTAGTCTATCCCATCATTGCTTCAGGATCTATGCGTGATGAAACGGCGGGCAATATTTATAAGCGCCGACGTTAATACAAACGCTCCTTTCTATCTACAATATTATTACGCTTGCGGGCCTATAGCTCAGTGGTTAGAGCGTCCGGCTCATAACCGGTTGGTCCTAGGTTCAAATCCTAGTGGGCCCACAAATATAATAGCCGCCTTGGCTGGCTGGTGGTCAGGAGGCGTCTTATAAGCGTCTTGGAGCAGGGTTCAATTCCCTGAAGGCGGACTACACAGAAAGGAGAGACCCTGTGTCGCATTATTTATTTAGAGATTCACTATCATTTGATGATGTTCTCTTAGAGCCAAAGTATTCAAACATAGAATCACGAAAAGAAATTGACATATCAACTAATTTAGAGGGAGTCAATTTAACACTGCCTATTGTATCTAGCCCAATGGATACAGTGACAGAAGCAGACATGGCAACAGCAATGAATTCTGCGGGTGGATTGGGAATTATTCATAGATACAATTCAATCAAAGATCAGTGTATAGCTGTAGAAAAAGCTGAATGTAAAAATGTCGGAGCTGCAATTGGAGTCTCTGGTGACTACCTAGAAAGAGCCGATGCACTAATTAGTGCAGGTGTCAATGTTCTATGCGTTGATATCGCCCATGGGCATCATGCTTTAATGAAAAACGCCCTTGAAAATCTCAAAAATCATGTGGGAGGCTTGGTTCATATTATGGCTGGAAACGTAGCAACCCTCAATGCCTTTAATGATTTAGCAGATTGGGGCGCAGATAGTGTTCGAGTTGGAATTGGAGGAGGATCAATATGCTCTACCAGAATTATGACAGGTCACGGAATTCCTACATTTCAGTCTATTCTTGATTGCGCTCGTTCAGATCGAGATGCAGCGCTAGTAGCTGATGGTGGTATTAGGACATGTGGCGATATCGCAAAGGCTTTGGCTGCAGGCGCAGATGCTGTCATGTTAGGGTCAATGTTGTCAGGTACAGATGAATCACCAGGCGAAATATTCAGAGTAGACGGCTTACCATTTAAGACCTATAGGGGCATGGCATCTAAAGAAGCACAGCTTCAGTGGAGAGGTCATGTTTCTTCCGAAGAAGGTGTTGCTTATAGATCTCCGTATAAAGGCCCAGTTGACGTTACATTAGACTTAATAAAAAAGTCGCTTAAGAGTGCTTTTTCATACTCTGGTGTTAAAAATTTAAAAGAATTTAGATATAATTCAGTATTCACAAAAATTACTCAGTCAGGTATGATTGAGAGTAAACCACACATTCTACAAAAATAAGGAGAAAATCTAGAATGGCAACCACAACAAATACAGGTACTACTACAAATACAACAACTACAGCAGTGCCTCCATCAACAGGTCAGCTGGCACTTAGTGCAGTTGTTGCAGCATTTCAGGCTCAACGTGAAACTGCTTTGGCACAGATTAGCCTTTTCATCAATAATCCAGCAGGTGTTGCAGATCATAATAATTTTGTCGAGGAAATTCAGACTTGTGTAACTAATCTAACCAATGCAAACAATGCTTTGGCTACCATTACAAACACTTTTAGCTTTGGGGAATCAACGCCCACCACACCTATTACTGATACAACTAACCAGAACTAAGACAATCCATTGCTCTGGTGCATATTTAGCTAGTATGGGTAAGAAGATCATAGAAGAGTGCATCGTCGTCGGAGGTCAGGCCTCCGGTGGCAATGTTCTTGGTAAAAATCGTGATAGAAATTATTCCCCTCGCCTTAGAGTTGTTCGTGATATCATGGATGGCGTTGAGGTTGCTTATATACATGATTTAGATACTGGCTATATGGAGGGTATGAATGCTGCAGGGCTAGGAATGGTTAATGCAGCGCTTCTTGTAGGCAAGGATGAAAAAGAAGTTAAGGGAAAAGTTCAATCTGATGATGGCCCTAGAATGGAAAATGCTCTAAGGCACACAAAACTTTCAGACATGATCAAAGCTCTTATTTCATATATGGACGGGATTAAAGGTCATACTATTGTTGGAAGCCCAAAATCACTATATAGTATTGAAATGACTAGTGAGACAAATCCTGTGGTTAGAAAGCTAAATCCTGCAACAGGCTTTGATGTAAGAACGAATCATGGTGAAGAACATCCGGATGCAGGTTATACACCAAGAACACACCCAGATGATTATCTTTCATCAAAGATTCGAAAAGCTACAGCACAAGTTCAATTGGCTAATATTGATGATCATGAAAAATTAATGCCAGCTTTAGCTCAGCAACATTTTGATACTGCTAGTAATTTTAATATGTTGCGTGCAACAAAAAAGATGAAGACTACAAACCAGATACTTCTTCATTTAGATAAAAAAGAGATGATTGTGTATCTCGTTCCGGGGCACTGTAAATATCAAGGAATAGTTGATAATTGCCCAGAAGGATATGATCACGCAATTAAAATAAGGGTGATGGAATATCCAGCCGATAAGGAAGTATAATGAAGTTAAAAAAGAGTGATTTGCGAAGAATTCTAATGGAAGAGCTTGATATAGATAAGCTTTATGAACCAAAAGAAGATGTCCTCGCAGGTGGAGATAATTTAGTACTAGATATTGATCATGAAAAACTTGCAGGCCGAGAAGAAGATATTGAAGGCCCAGAGATTATGGACATAACGGGCGAAGCTAGAATTCGTAAGATTGTTCGTGAAACTATGCTTGCTTTTGCGGAGCCCGAAGAGGTGGGAAAAAGTGACCATGAAAAAGATCCGGACAAAGATGGCATAATTCAGCCCGATGATCTCTATAAGCATTTCGATATCGATAAAGATGGTGTTGTCTCTACACAAGATTACGATAATCATATTCAATATCACTCTACCCACCCACAGATTCTAGAACCTTTTGAGAAGGTTGCACTAGAAAGCGCACCCAATGCAATGTGTCCAACATCTTATGAAAAGGCAGCTAGTAATTTGGTTGCAGATCCTACAAATGCGCATCAACTAATTCGACCGGTAATGGATGCCACAGGTATTGGTTGCCCTGCATCTGCTGCCAAAGCTTTGGCTGATGTACTTCAAATTGCACAAGAAAGTGGTGTGATCGAGCACGACTAAATGATACCTGAGTTAGATTTGCACGGTGTCCGACATGAAGATGTAGCACGCAAGTGTGATCAGTTTATGACTGAAATATGGGGTCGATGTGATGAGGCAAAGATAATTACAGGAAATTCTATTATTATGAGAAAACGCGTTGTATCAGCTTTGCGATCTTATGATATAGATTTGGAACCTTTGCCTTACAATCCAGGAATTCTTAGAGTTTTCTTCTAACTGCTAATACATCATAAAATTTAGATATATACTTGACAGTATCGTATTTTAAAGCGAGTGTGTTTAAGTGTCAAAAGAAGTCAATAGTTGTTTTAAGCCGTTCAAAGATATACATAAGGGAATGTCAGCAGCCGTTATGGGCTGCGGTCCAACTTTAAATCTATACGATGGAAGTAAAAATTTAATTCATGTAGGTTGCAATGAGTTGCTATACTCACAAGAGCTAAGCTTAGATTATCATTTTGTAGGTGACTCACAATCAGATTGGCCTGATCGTAAAAAAACATTTGCAAAAGACCCTAAAGCTTATAATGATTACAGCCCTAATATATCAAAATTTGTACGAGATCATCCTCAAGATGAATGCAGTATTATTCAAGCAAACAAAGGACGCCTAGTATCGGGTGCTCTTCATTATGATGTCGCCACCCCGGGGATGACATATAAAGGCTTCAAAAAGCATCGCCAAAAAGAGTTTCAGAAAGATATTCTTTCAAATTACATGTATAGTCGAATATCAATAACATGGGAGATGATGCAATTTATATTGTGGACAGGTGTCAGTAGAATATATCTTATGGGCCATGATTGTTCATATAGAGAAGGGACGGTTCATAATCCGACCGTGCGCGCCTATGGTGGTATGCCTCGATCTGGCTTGATTGAAAAATGGAAAGAGATAAAAGTTTGGATTGAAAAAGAATATCCGAATGTTGATGTTGCATGTATTAATCCGGATGAAATGAGATGTTTTAAAGAAGTTACGTTAGATCAAGTTGTGGAGAACTAATGTTTAGCAAAGAGATTAGAGACTGCTTAGAAGAATTAAAAAATCATCACGGAGCTGTAGCACTTAAGGCTAGTTTTGAAGATGAAGGAATCAATGATGACGATCTTACAGATTTAGTTCTTTTGTCTGGCTGCGCAAATCTAGATGTTGCAGTAAAGATTGGGGGTGCAGAAGCAAACTCTGATATTGACCGATGTTTGCGTCGAGGCGTAATAGACATAGTAGCACCCATGATTGAAACAACATTTGCAGCCGGCAAATTTATTACAGCTGCCGGTATAAGGTCTTCGGCGCTTGGAGCTACAAATTTAGGACTTCATATCAATTTAGAAACCAAGACAGCATCACAAAATATAAATGAGATTATAAGCGACCACTCAGATAGTCTTAGTGGGATTGTAGTAGGTCGATCAGATCTTTCAAAGTCAATGGGCTTACAAAAAAAAGATGTTGATACAACCGACGTTATGAACATTGTTGAAAGCATGCTTCTAAAGGCAAAAAATGCAGGTCTTACTACAACAATGGGCGGTACGATATCGGCATCTAGCGTTGAACATATAGCACGTCTATCTATTTCTGGACTTTTAAATCGTTATGAAACAAGAGCTGTAGTATTTGAATTGCATGGAAATAGCTCTCATCCAAAATTGATATCAGCAATTGGATGTGCGCTTCGATATGAACAATTATTATTAGAAACAAGGTCTGTATATCATACGATAAGAGCACATGGATTGACTCAACGCGTAATGTCTATTGAAAGTAGAAAGAATGTCTAATGACTATAGTGAACTAGTTTCGCAAGAAGAAAAGAATCAGATTGGTATCGATTTTGATGGCGTTATTCACAAAAATTCGTTAGGATATTATGACGGTACCATATATGATGACCCTGTACCTGGAACAAAAGAAGCGTTATATAAGCTGTCTTTAAAGTACAATATTGTTGTATTTACGTGCAAGGCGAAACCAGATCGAATTTTGGTAGATGGTAAGACAGGTACAGCACTAGTATGGGAATGGCTAGAGAAACACGATTTGGCAAAGTTTGTAAAAAGTGTAACATCAGAAAAACCTCGTGCAGCTTTTTATATTGATGATAAAGCATTTCGTTTTAAGGCATGGGAATTTCTAATGCCTCACTTGGAGAGACTATGATTGCATTAGTACCGGTTAGGAAAGGCTCCGAGCGGGTTGTTAATAAAAATGTGCGAGACTTTGCAGGCTCATCACTCTTAGAAATAAAAATAAGACAGCTACTCAGATTAAATCTTTTTGATGAGATTATAGTTACAACAGATTGTCATGATATGATTGATATTGCAAAGAAGAATGGTGTCACAGGACATATAAGAGATGAACAATATTGTCTATCAACAACGCCAATGACGGATGTGTATAGCTATTTAGGAAAGACATTTGAAGAAGCCAAAGATATTGCTTATATTAATGTAACAAACCCTCTCTTAAGAGATGAAAGCATTAGTGCATGCATTAGAAGTTATATGACAAAAGATGATATCATAAAGTCTGTTAATACAGTTCATGAAGTAAAAGAGTTTTTGTGGCATGAAAATCATCCAGTCAATTATAATCCGGAAAATCAACCAAGATCTCAGGATTTGCCAAACTACTGTGCACTTAATTTTGCATGCAACATTATATCGGCACAAGACATGAAGAATATGGGTGTAATTGTTGGTCACCCATTTAAAAGTGTAATAATTGATAAGATTCAATCTTTGGATATTGATGATATATACGATTTTGAAATTGCAGAGACACTTTATAAAAGAGCCTCTAGAGGAGATAGTAAATGAGATTTAGAGTTGGAGATCGAGTGGTACCTATATTTGCATCACATAAAGCAGGGACTATTACCGAAGTAAAGTCAGCAAATAATGGTCAGTGGACAGTTGGTGGTCCTACAACGCTGCAGATACTAATAACCATCAAGCATGATAATCCAGAATTTGGTGAGCAAGTGTGGCGGGCGAAAGATATAATAAAAGAACCGTAAGGAAAGGTAAAGACAAACCATATTATATGTACGTCTTGCGCTGCAGTGACGATTCTCTTTACTGCGGTGTTTCAACGGATCCAACAAGAAGACTCAAAGAGCATAATGAGTCAGCTAGAGGTGCAAAGTACACACGATCTCGGCGCCCATGCAAACTACTTTTTACACAAGAATGTAAGTCAAAATCAGATGCATATAAAAAAGAAGCGGCGTTTAAGAAGCTTCGAAAGCTTCAAAAATATGAATATATGTGCCAAGTAATTGACGAAGAAATGCTAGCTCAGATTGCTCAAGTGGAAAAGATGAATAAATCCAATGATGCTATAAATGATGCAGGCACCAATTGTGACAATGGGAGCTAAGTGATGACTTCTTCTTATGTAAAGAAAACAAGAAGATAAGCCTACCAAACTAAGTTTACATGTAAAGAATAGAGGCGCGCCCATGGATAAAAGATAGTCCATGACGGGATTGAGCTCAATTAAATATCCATTAGATACACCCAAATGGGTAAAATACGCATCAAAAAAATTAAGCAAATTTAGGACAAGTAACCAAATGAAGATATTGTGATTACTCTCCGTCGTCTTCTCCATCATCATCACCTTCATCCATGCCGCCATAATCATCATAGTCGGAGTCACCGTCTGCCCAATGGTGGTCACCTACATGCCCACCGGCTCCGCCACCGCCGCCTTCCCATGGTGGCTTCCATCCAACAATTTTTTCTTCACGATCTTCAACTAGAATGGCGCGAATAAGCGTACGTAGAGAAGTTTCTGTTAATCTCATGTGTTACTCCGGAACAATTTTTTTATGCTATTAAGTATAACCTCGAAACCATAAGCAAGTTTAAAGAAAAACTTATAAGGGCCTTCATGAGCTTGTTTCATAATTTGAATTTGTTGCCTAAGGTGTTGATTTTCTCTTTTAAGAGATCTAATTTGCAAATTTTGAATAATCAATACACGACGCATTTTTTGGTCGTGGAGAACTACAGGGCTTGTGTTCGAAGGGGTCTTCTTGCTGCTCATTGAGCTCTCCCTTCATATCATTATTGAGGAACATATAGTGACTCCTTAAAATTTGAGTTGAATTACTACAATAAGTATAGACAAAAAAATGCATGATATTGTTTTAGTAGTCATCATTGATTCACCTAGTAAGACCCATGTCATAATAGGAAAAACTAAATACGATGTACCAAACCCAATAAAGCGAGCAGACCATACGCTATCTAGGCCTGTATAAAGTGACTTAGTCGCAAGTGCAGACAAAATAGATGTAGGAATTGCTAAGCCTAAAATTACCCACCAAACCTTAGATGATTCGCGCCATCCTTCAACAAATTGAAGATTAAGTGTAAACCAAATGAAAGTGTGAACAATTACAAGTATGCCAATGCCCAGCGCAACATTCATTGATTATCATCAATATTTAGATGAATATTAATCTCATTAAGCGCACCATCTAGTGAATTACGAATGTCTAGTAAGCGATTATAAGCTTTGGATATGTCAGCAAGACAGTTGCGCGCTTCATAGAGTTGATTTGTAAGCTTCTCGTTTGCTTTCTGTGCTTCTAGAATCTCTTCTTTGAGTTTACCTATAGATCTCTTAAATCGAGCTATCTGTGCCTTGGTTCTATAAGAAGCATCAGATGATATAGTTTGTTTCTCATGAGAAGAATTAACAAGTCGCATAAGTGTGCGACGTGCCCTTTTAAGCCGAGAACGTGTCCGATTTGTATGTTTAGTCATTCACACCCCGTTCAGGATAAACTAAGCGTTTTTACTTATATTACACATAATAGTGTGTATTGACGAATTTTATAATATGTGTTTTGTAAACGGTTAAACGATTGATTCGGTACGATAGAGTCCTATCTCCCCTCACAAATCGACACCCGTTCTAATCACTACCTACGCAATATGAGACTTCTCGTGTCATCAATACTTCTTCGGGTGTGATAGGCTTTAAATTGTTTAATCTAGCAGGCATTATTTCCCAATGTGATAATGGGTGTGATCGATCTAGTTCTTTAAGGAACCACTCTGCACGTTCTTTTCCTCGAACTGTTGATAAAATTTTGCCATCAAAATATATTTCCCACCAGTCCAAATTAACATAACTCATTGCAAACTCTCCATAACAGCCTCTTGCTTGCATGTGTCTATATAGAAATATAGCCTCTACACATACTTATCCAAGCACAGAGTATAATGATACTCTAATAATCCACTAGGAGAATGTTAAAATGATGGAGATTCTTGGAATCTGTTGGAAATTTGTATGTGATACTGCTATATCCCTTTGGGGCTTAGGAGAATCCGCCGCAATGTTTGTATGGGACTTGCTGGTTATCCTGCATGTCAACCACCCACGGTTGGAAGGATTGCTTATTGGTGTTACCCTTGCATGGTTGCTGGCGAGAAGAGATCGGCACCCATTGCTTAGAGCTGCATCGTCACCTCTCAATTTGATAATTGGGATTTTAGATCTTGCATGGGACCATGTTGCTGAATTTTTTCGGGACGTTTGGACCACAATCAAGGGCTGGTATTATCGGGCTAAAAATTGGATCCAAAGCAAATGGGCCGACTGGGTCTGGACCCCTGTGATGGGTAGCCTAAGATGGCTAAAGTCCAAACTGAGTCGCAAGGAAGAGAAAAAAGAAGAGGGCTAACATGTTTACTTTTCTGGAATTAATGAGAGATGACTGGAACGCCATCGGCTTGGGCCTCAACGTTCTAGCAGACCTTATTTTCTTTGGATCGCTGTATTGGGCACATATTATTGCCAAGAATGCGGTTCGTAAGGACGGATAAGAAAAAAAGATTATGTCCTGCATCTTAAGGTAAACAAGAGGTGCAGGACATATTTAATTGTGTCGGTGGGATATTTGGTCTGAGCCCACTTTAAAATAAAATGAGATCGGCACATCTAGGACCATATTGGCCCCTTTAAAGCCGGACTCGTTTTTTAACTGAAGAGGATTTAAGGAGAGACGATATGTCAGGTTTATTACACAGATTAGCTAAGTTATTTGATTCATCCCACTGTTGCTGCTGCTGCGGTTGTTGCGCATGCGCTGGTTGCCAGGGCTGCAAGTAAAAGGAAACACCCGTGAAAATCACCAAACGGCAACTACAACAGATCATCAAAGAAGAGAAGACGAAGCTCCTTGAAGAACAAATGGGCGGTGATATTGTTGAGATCCCTTTGTCTCTCTTTAATGATTTGACTGAGTACCTTGAAGATATGGGTGGCCTTCGGATGAAAGGCAGTGACTTTATATCTAGTAGAGCTCGGGATCTTTTACTCCAGGTTGAAAGACAAGTAGGAACAACATGAAAATCACCAAAAGACAACTAAGAAGAATCATCAAAGAAGAGAAGCTTAAGCTTCTTAAGGAGCAGCCAAAAGCTACTGCAATGGGCCACACTGCGGCCTCTGATGAGCTGTTTGGAGCAAAAGAAAATTTGC
>Ga0066831_10000018_pt1 | contig 27036 bp, 39 predicted proteins | sample ETNtaG_FD_66436 | JGI IMG/M metagenome (GOLD analysis project Ga0066831, IMG submission 66436) | Marine microbial and viral communities from oxygen minimum zone, Eastern Pacific Ocean - ETNP201306PF49B | ecosystem: Environmental > Aquatic > Marine > Oceanic | place: Pacific Ocean: Eastern... | reverse complement strand
ATCAACATAGTCTTGGTTGCACCAATAGTCTTCGTAACCATTGTACTCACAATAGTTTTGTACTGTTAATGTTGGAGGACCACCTGCGTTTTTGTATTCGGTATTATTATAGTAGTCATCGTCCATTGCAAAATCTTCCCATGTATAACCCTCAACTACTTCTACTTGTGTTTCTTCTTCGGTTTCTTTAACAACATCAACGTCTTCTACTTCAGCATTCCAAGAAGTTAAACCATATTTCTCTAGTGTTTCGTTATATGCCTCGTCATAAGCATCCCAATCTACATCATCCCAATTTACATCGTCCCAATTAATAGTATCCCATGTACAATCTGAACAACCTATAGCGTCAAAGTATGCTTGATCCATTTCTGCATACATACTCTTTGCGTCATCCCAATCCATAGTTTTCTCACCCTCGGCATCCCATACTGAAATCTGGTTATCTTCATCTATATAACCCCAATCTTTTAAATCATCTTCCCATTCATCATAGTAAGATGTATCAACCTCTGACTCAATAGCTGTTGCGTCTAATCCTTTTTCTTCTTTAGATTCCATTTCAATTATGGAATCTCCTTCACTAGTTGACATATCTGTAGCAACAATTGTATTATTATCTTCTACTACATTTGCTTCTTCATTAATGATTGCCTCTTCCATACTCTGAGCTTCTTGTTCATCTTTAGACATTTCAGTTTTCTTATCTGCGTCACCAAAAGTCTTTTGTGATTCATCTTTTATTTCTTCTTCAAATTCATTTAACTCAATGATGTTTTGTTTATTAGTTTCTATTTTTGGAGGTGTTGGTGCTAAATCATTTGATACAACGGTTACGGAGTTGTATGCATTTGTAATTGTCTGACTACCTGCGTCATTGGATACTGTTACCTGACCTACATTACCATTACTATCTGGTAATAAAGTAATTGTTGTTTGACCTGAAGTTGTTACCGTACCTGAAAATGCCGTACCTTGTACTGTAATTGAGGCATTACCAGCATTAATATTAACCTCTCCACCTAAATTAGATACTTGACCTGATTCATATGTAAATGTACCAACGTTTACTGATACGTTCATAGCTAATTCAATTGGTACAACCGATGTATCAAAAGCAAATTCATCAATTGTTAACTCTGTATTTGGTCCCATTGTAAATTTAGTATCATCAAGGTAGTGAATAATCATACCACCATCTTCACCTGTTTGTAAGAAATCGTTCATCTGCAACTCATAACCCATTCCGGTATTTTGAGTTTCACCGTCACGCTCATTCCAAGTAGTACCCATTTGGCCTATGACTTCGCCAACTTTTGGACCTGTTATTTGTGAAAGAACACTGGTACAGAAAAGTACCAGAAAAGATACTATAAAAAATAGACCTCGCATTTTAACAACCTGAATTGTTTAACTGTACAGTTGTGTCTGCTGTTTGATTACTTCTATTAAATGAATATGTACAATTGTCTGAACCATCTTGGTCAACAAGTAAAGTATAATCATAAATTGAATCACCACTTACAGTTAAGTTTGCTTCGTTTGAACCACCTGTTTGTTTTAATTCTACTACTGCACCTGAAGTATAGATATAAACATATGCTTTATTATTTCCACCACTTCCATAATATCTGTAAACATTATTGTTACCACTTGTGACAGTTTTCATGTAATTGTTATCGCCGTATTGTATCATTCTAACATGTGAACCCACTGCGTCAGGATGTACATCTAATATATTTGAATCACCTATAACATCATGTACTTGATAATTACTTGCACCCCAACTTGCCATATGTACAGTGTTTGATGAACCAATAATATAAACATCTATTGTTGCACCCTCATCACCAGTTGTATCTGCAAACTGTCCATGAGAATCTACATTAGGACCTATCATTACATTGGCCTTACTAGAACCAACCATACCTGTTGAGTTAGTTGCACCATAAAACTCTACATCATTTGAATCACCTGACATAAGAACATATAAGAAGTGTGAATCACCTCTAATATATGCCCAAAAATCATTTGAGTTACCTTTAATATCTAAATCTATGTGAGTGTCTTGTATATCATCACTTGTATTTGAATCTAACTCTACTATGTTTGAGTTACCTGTAATATCTATATCATAATAATGACCATCTGCGTCTTTATCATCTAGGTCTAGTCTTAATACATTTGAATCACCTGTAGCAGTATAATCAAAAGTCATATTAGAACCATAGAAACTATCGTGGTTAGCGTCTGTAGCCACATTTGAATCACCTATTTGTTTGATAATAAGTGTAAGATTTTCCCCAGCAATTATAAATGGTGCTGAAGTAGATATACCAAAAGAGTTTGATTTTCCATCTTGTTTTATATAGATGGATCCTGCACTCGTTTGATCGTCCTGTTGAATATATACGGAATTACCTGCGAAACTATTAGTTAGTGTCGCTAGAAGAATCACTATCGCTATCATTATCTGTTTCATCAGCATTCTCCTTCTTTAGTTCTTTTTCTTTTAAATAATCTTCGTAAGTCTTTTCTTCTTTGACTTCACCCATGTCTACATGTATACCATTTTCTGCTGTATTAAGACCATCGTCTCCAATATAGTCTTTAATTTCTGGTACAGAAACTTCCTCTACCTCAAACGCCCATAAATCTTTTTGTATACCTGAATGTATTAATTCTACTACGCCTTTTTCTATTGCTTTTCTTATTGCAAAAGTCACTGGTTCGTTTCTCGCATAGCCAGCTTCAATCTCTACTAACATTGTATCTGTATCAAAATATTTAAATACGTCACTGCCAACCGATGTTGAAACTATAGTCTTTTCTATAGTAGTTGTAATAACTACTTCACCAGTTTGTACGTTAACTAATCTTAATATAATTGTGACAATATCTTGTCTGTATTGTCTGTTAGCTTGAATACCTAATACTCTTGCACCTAATCCACCAGATTTAATATCACTATCATAACCCACTATACCACCTGTGATATAAGCGCCTGCAAATAATAATGGTGGTAATGGTTCTGCACCCTCACCATTTACTTGTTGTCTTGTAGACCTAATTAGTTTTCTTTCTTGTAATAGACTTGGTAAACTTGTTCTCTCTACAACTCTAAACCATTCGCCGTTACCTGCGTCTTGTAAAGCTTTAATTAATAACTGATATGATCCTTGAGTCACTGCTGTACTCATTGAGGCAAAGTTACCACCTGGTTTCTTTTGACCTGTCATATCTAAAAAATCATAAACAGCAATTATAATAGGATCACCTGCTGGTGCCTTAATTGTTGTTAAGTCTTTGTAAGCAACCTTTTGTGTTCTTACATCAAACTTTGCTTTGTTCGTAGCACAACCAACTAACAATAAAGTTAGTAAAAATACTGACAATATTCTTAACATTATGAGTTGTCCTCTTTAGGCATTGTAAATGTTGTAACTGAACCGTCTGTTTCAGTAACCGTAACCACTACATTACCTGTACCTGATGGTGTTGTCCAAGTAACCACTTCACCACCAATTGGTGATGTAAATGTACCAGAGTCTTGTTGTAAACCATCTGAACCGAATACGTTGTCTGTAATTTGTTTCGCAAGTGCTGTATAGAATCTTGCCTCTACATTTGCTTTGAATTTTGCAATCGCTGTGTTCTTAGCGTCTGCTATTACTTTATCAGCGTCAGCTTTTTCTTGTGCTTTGATAGCGTCTTTTCTAGTTTTCTCTATGTTCTCTATCGTTAGATAGTGTGATGATTTTCCGTTACCAGAAAACGATGGACTACCAAACTTAAACGTCAATTCTGACGCAGCTATTGGAGAACATAAGATTAATGCTATTAAAATTGTTGTTAAATTTTTCATTTTCCCTCTTGATTTATATCAATATTTATAATAACAGAGCTCTAAATCTGTTAAAAATATACGTTTAAATGTTAAAGGAAATAAGGTTTATTTACTAGTGAGTTTGTTTATTAGTTCAAAGGCTACTTTTACCTTTTCTTCCAATACTTTTATTCTATAATGTGCTTGTGCTAAGGTTACTATTAGTAAAATAAATGCCACAAATATTGGCCATAATCTACTAATCATTAATACTGCTTCTGAATCCATATTATTTCAATACCCTGGAGGTCCTCCCAAAAAGGCAAGTAGTACCATTAGAATAATTAATATTCCTGTAAAATAGTAATTCATCCTGGCGATCTCCATAGTTTTTTATCCTCATATTATTGTACATCTATTTATAATTTTCTGACTATATGTTTTCTTAATTCTTTTACAAAAAACTCCAACTTATCTATCATACCGATTAAAGTAGGGTCTGTAATATATTTATTTTGTTCTTTTAATTTATCGTATTCTTTAATTGAGATTTGCACCATTGGAGAATAATCTCTTGTACTTTCGTTCTCATATGTCTTATCATGTTCATCTGTTGTAGTATGTTCAATGTTATCTTTATCACTCATAATTTACCTCACTCTTTTTCTATTCTTTAAATGTGCGTTCTCAACAAGTTTTTTGTTTTGACCATAGTAAGCTACAGCATGACCTACTTTACACATTAATTGGTTAACAGATTTACCATCACACCATACATCGCCTAGTATTCTACCAAACTTACCGGTCTCATCACCTCTGTATGTTTTGATTGTAATCTTTGTTGCTTTTTTTAATTGTTCTTGTAAGAATTTTTTAGATTTTAATCCGAATTTCTTCTCAACTAAATCTCTTGTTCTAGATTCTGGTGTATCTATACCAAACAATCTAACTCTTTGTGCAAATAGAATATTGAAACCCATATCCAGTATTACATCTATTGTATCACCGTCTACGACTTTGGTTACTCTCTTTACTCTATAACTGAAATCAGTTTTATCACCTAATTTAGCCATTATATTACCTCACTTTTATTTATGCCAATAAAATGGATTAATCTTATCAGCAAACTTGTTTATTTTATAATTCAAATATATACATATTAGGATAAAACCTAGTATGTATAACATTATTCTTCCTTTTTGTGTTTTCCTAGTATCTTAACAATTTCCCAAGTACCATCTTCATAGTGATGTACATTTGCGTCAACTAAATCACACATAAAGTTTAATGAGTCACCATGTATTTGATACGTGATACCATTAATCTCTACGCTGTCTGTTTCATCTGCTCTATTTCTCCAAGCCTTTTCAACTTCTCTTTTAGTCTTTAAACAATCGCTCATGTTGTCAGCACCTTTATGGTCTATTAATTGACCATCTGAAAATACACATACAGCAAACACTACTTCTGGTTTATCGTGTGTGTGTTCAGCACCTTCTAAAGGACATTGTTGATGTCCGTCATCTCCACAACCAGTACAATCTGCTTTGGCTGCTTTGAAACCAACTAACAATAACACAGCAAGACAAATTAATATTGCCCACTTTTCCCACGTGTTATGAAATAATTTAAACATATCTCTCCCTATCTAATTGGTGGTACGTACATAACGCCACCGTCTTTCCAAAGTTTATTTAATCCTCTCTCTAATGCTAGAGGAGTATTTGGTCCTACATTTCTTTCGTATGATTCACCGTAGTTACCAACAAGTTTTATTATATTATATCCGAATTTCATACCTAATCCCAACATTGGACCAACATATCCTTCTACGCCCAATATTCTTTTAATCTCTTTTGATTTAGCAGTTAACATCATATCCACATTTTCGGAAGTGATACCTGCTTCTTCAGCATTAACCATTATAAAGTGTGTCCATCTAACTACATCTTCCCACTCTTGGTCGCCTTGTCTTACTGCTGGACCTAATGGTTCTTTAGATATAATTTCTGGTAATACCATCCATTTACTAGGGTCTTCAGCACCTGATCTAGCACTTGCTAAACCAGAGGCGTCTGTTGTGAATACATCACACTCACCACCAAATAGTTTTGCTTTTGCCATTTTATTACCCTCAACATATATTGGTTTATATGTCATATTGTTTTCGGCAAAGTAATCGTTTAAGTTTAATTCAGACGTTGTATCTTTTGTAATACAAACAAACGCACCGTCTAAATTTTTGGCACTCTTAATGCCTAATTCTGTTGGTATTAAAAAACCTTGACCGTCATAGTAGTTAACTCCTGCAAATTCAAACATCAAGTTAACATCACGACTAATTGTCCAAGTAGTATTTCTAGCAAGTAAATCTATATTGCCAGACGCTAATGTTGGAAATCTTTGACTAGCATTTAGTCCAACAAATTCTACTTTAGTTTCGTCTCCAAATATAGCAGCTGATACTGCTTTACAGAAATCAACATCTAACCCACTCCAAACTCCTGTATCTTCATCTTGAGCAGAGAAACCTGGTAAACCAGCATTAACTCCACATATAACATAACCTCTTTCTTTTACTGTTTGAAGTAAACCTATTTCTTTTTTAACTTCTACCTCTTGTCCTTTATTACTGTGACTAGTAAATGCTACTGCTAATAATACAGCAACTAACATTACAACACCAACTATATTCTGAACATTCTTTTTTAAATTCAATTTCATAATTTATCCTTATTGTGTTAATACTTTAGTCTTCTTCTCCTTTTTCTTTTCAGATAAAGACTTTGCTGTACCACCTAGTTTTAAACTACCAGATTGGTCAGGCATTTTGTTTTTAATACTTATAATGTTTCCGTCGGCGTCTACTTCCGCCATTGATGGACCACAAATAACTCTACGGCCATCTTTTAATTTTTCTATTGCTCTTTTATCTTTCAAGCAAGCACCTAATCCATCATACTTAACAAATGATGATGATGTATCGGTTACAATGAACATAGTAATAATGGTAACTAGTGTAGCGGCATCCATATCTTATTCTCCTATTTTATGTCCGTTTTCTACCTTAACGGATCTAATTTTGTCCTTTAATTTCTCAACGTCAGCCAAAACCTTTTCCATATCTTTTTGCAATCTCTCAATGTTCACGGCATTATTCATCATGTTTTGTAAATCTTTTTGGATTTGCTCCACCTGACCACTTAAAAATTCTATTAACATAAATTGCTCGGAATCGGCAGGTGGTGATCCTAAATCTCCACGTGGCCATTTGATCCTAAATTCGTTATTCTTTTCTATATCGGCTGTTAAAGCACTTTCAGCCTGTGTCAAATCTTTTTCTAATAAAGTTGTATTCGTTTCCAATTTGTTCAACCGCTCAATTACTCCGAAATAAGCCCACACTCCCATTGCCACGGCTCCGACTATGGCAATTAGGTTTTTCATCGGCATGCTTACAGCTGATTCACTTGATATTTCTAATTTATTCTTACTCATTTTCTCCTTTATTGTGCGTCATAATAAGTTTTAGAAAGTTCGCCACGTTCTACTGTTGTGCCTTTCTTTCTAGTCTTAATATAAACCTTTACTGTATCACTTGTACCTGGTTTTGTGTATGTTCTTATACCACCAGATATAGTTGAGTTAGCACCGTCAGCTGAGTTTTTATATGTATCGGACACTGTAGCTCCGTTATCGTATTCCCAAATACTATTTGATCCTGGTACATCTACCCACGCCATTATTTTGTCTCCTTTTTGTCTTCTTTTGGTTCGTAATACTCTTTGTATTTATCCAATAATTTATTGGTATGCATTAGCTGGTTACGTATTTGTGCGAAATTCTTAGCAAGTAATTCAAAGTCCTTATCAGTAAGACCCCATAGTACAGGATCAATACCTTTTTCCTCTAGCTTTTTAAAGACTTCATCTGCATTTTCTGAAGTGATGATGATCCACTTTAAATTTTCCAATTCAAGTGGTGTGGGAGTGCTCAGATTGAGTTTTTCCCTTGGTACTTCTTGTTTAAATATGCTTAACTTCTTTACTCCACTACAACTAGTAAGGGACGTAATTAGGATTAGCGATACTAGGACATTCAGTATTAATTTCTGACTTCTTTGTAGCATTCAATTCACTTTCAGTTAGTGGCGATCCACTTGCAATCTCTATACATCTTGTAGCAAGAGCTGACGCACCGTTTGTTATTCGTTCAATAGATTTCGTTTTAGCAATTGCTAATTTACCTACGTCTCTATTCTTTTTATTAAACCTCTTATCTAATTCGTCAAGGTCTTTTTTTAGAACACTAACCAACTCGTTCATCTTATTATTAGCGTCTAATATTTCTTGAAAATCTTTTTTCTGATTTTCAATTAAATTCTTTTGATCAGCTATTGCTGATTCCATTTTGATAGCGTTCTCTTTTAATATAACGTTATCTTTTTGGAGCTTCATTACATAGGCACCAGCGCCCAAAAGGGCGCTTAAAATAATGCCTATAAAAAATAATCTAAATCCCATGGTGTAGATTAACTATCAGTCTTTCTTCCAAATTGCCCAAGCTCCGTATGCGATAGCAGCCCAAGCTGCCATTTTAGCAAATGGACCTGCAAATAAGACTACTAATCCTATTGCTATTAAGGCGCCACCATGTAGTGATGATAGTTCCTTCATTCTTCCTTTTAACCATTCCATATGTTTTCTCCTTTTTTTTATAGTGCTATTTTTAAAGTCTTGAAATTTTCCCATTTCGTCTCCTTACTTTATTTTAGCGTTCACCTTTCGGTGTTTATTCCATGCTACAAAACCAAAACCTCTTAATACCCAATAAGTTAAATAGTTTAGTAGATGAAATCCGTTAACCTCTATATTAATGTCTCTGAATATTCTATCTGCTTCTGCTTTGCCTAATATTGTTATTGCACCTTTACTAGTACCTTGCTGTCTTAAAGCAGTATACTTGTAGGCATAATCATGTACTAGACCACCAATAAGTAAAACACCTACTGGAGATAAAAACGAGGCTAAAAATTTTGGTACACTTGCACCGTCAAACACAAAACCTTCCGGTATAACATACTTTGTTCCGTCTAGTTCGTATTTAAAATCTTTTGCTAGTTGCCATGTTCTTACTGTTAATAACCATAGTAATATACCACCCCAAAAACCTTTTGATTTAGTTGGTATTAATATAGGTTTCATATGTGGCATTTCATCATATTTGAATCTTCTATCTCTGCCTTTTAAATGTATTCTGTCTGACCAGTTGATAATTGCACCAATTAAAATTAGTGATATCAATACAGTCCACATCCAGAATTTTGTTGCTAGCTGTATTATTAAATCTAAATGTTCCATTGTTCTCCTTATTTTTTTAATATACCTTGTGATACTAGGTATGAATGTAATGCTGTGCCTTCAGATTTTTTTAAACTAGCAATTGGTCTAAAATTCCCTAGACCTGGTCCTCTTTGACCGGCCATAGTAGCGTTAGCATATTCTTTTTTTACTTTTTTTGATTTCTTTTTCTCTGCGTTGAGTTGACCTGTAAAATATTCTTTAAATGATAATAAATTTTTAAGCATTGTACTTATCTCTAAAAGTTTTATACTCTTTCTTTTCTTCTATAGTGATTTCTGTTTCAGGTTGTGTCATTTCATCTATCTTAACTTCTATAGTATCAATCTTATCTAACACACCTTTTAATACAACGTTATTGTTGTCATCACTTTCTTTAATTTTTTCTTTAAATGTTTTTGGTTTAGCAAACATTAAAGGGTCTCGTCTACCCATTTTCTCTAATTCTGATTTCTTTGTATGAACAGTATTGTCATCACCTGTTCCTGCAACGGCCGTACCAGTAGCATTTGCTGGAGCGTCTTCGTTTACACCAACTATTGGTGGTAATTCATATGTGTAAATTAAACTTGCTCTATCTGCAACACCTCTTTGTAAAGCAGTCTTCACCACACCTTCGGCACCTTTTCTAACTATTAATTTTCTCATTTTAAAGTGAGCGTTATTAACATATTTCTTTAAGTATGCTAAAATAGTTCCTTCATATCCTTCATTAATTTCTTCTAATTGTTCGTTTGCTGTTTTTAAAGCTCTTGCAATAGTAGATACTTTAGATAAATCTTTAGCAATTTTTTCTATTTCTTTTACTGCACCAGTATAATTACCATCACTCTTTACAGCAATTTTCATTGCTCTTGCAACTTTATCAGGACCAAATTGAGTAGGGTCAGGTGTTGCTTCGTCAATTGCCTGTTTTGATATAATACCGTTAAGTCCTTTTTTCTTTAACAAAGCTAATGCTTTTACAGCGTCAGCTCGGTCTCTATACCATGCTGTCATAATTTCACCATCTTTTTTAGCGGCAAATTTAACAGCGAAACCCATTTGTGTGGATTCATCCATCTTATTAATGATTTCGTCCATCATTTTTTTATAATTTTTGGTCATAATCGTACTCGCTTATTAGTTCTCCGTTTTGTTCAAATACATCAACACCAAAACAATTCATAATTGGCGTCTCTTGTATGTCTGGTATATTTATGTCTTCCGATATCATGGTATCGTATTGATTTATCTGTTTAAGGTATGTGATAACAGCGGCTTCTATTACCAATTGGTGTTTTTTAGCCTCTTTATTTTCTTTAAATAAAAGGGCAGCCGCAACTGCAAAAGAACCTAATGCTCCTTTAATTCCTACTCTGGCAAGTATTCTTTTTAGGTTGAATACAAATCTATGAAGTAATGTGTATGATCTCTTTTCTATAGGGCTTGCGATAGTTTTATATTTTCTTAATACGTTACCCTTTTCATCTATTATACCGTGTTTAAAAGCGTCATGCTTTTTAAATGGAGTTGCTAACATCTTGACAACTCTATACGTTATTAATAAATCTACTCCTCTGCTCATTATAGTTCCTTTAACATTTGTTCTATTACAGGATCACCTTTAATATTATTTAATTCATGTGGATACAAATATTCTAGGTACTCTAAAAGAGATTTTAATATACCCCAATACTTTCCATCAATCTTAAATAATAATAATGTTATTGCAGCCTCAACTCCAAATACATTTTGTAAAACTATTAAGTGATTAACTACTAGTCTTACCTTTAGTTTACCTGTTACAGTATACTTACGAAATAACCTTTTTAGATATCTTATTCTTTTAATATCTTCATAGAATTCCTTCTCGTTTTCTAGAGTAGGATTATCATAATTATGCTGTGCAAAAAGTAACCAGTTATCTTTGGTTATTTCTTTGAACATTGACTACACTAATTTAGCGTAGACTTTTGATGTTCCTGTTTTTAATGTTTCGTACTTAACCTCTAATTTAAGGCCACCCTCTTTTCTGTGAGATATACCATCATCATTAATATCAGAACCATCTACGTCCTTACCAAATCTTCCTCCGTGAGCATTAACCTCTGCTGTGACTGTACCACTGTCGCCATCCATTGTACAAGGACTAACTTCTAATCCTATTTGAGATAGCTTAGTACGTAATTCGTCAAGAGCGAAACCAGGTTTAATGTATTCTCTTTCACCTATTGATCCTACAAAAGCATTAACTCTTTTTAATACTTCTGGATCGTGTATATTATGAACACCAATACTACCATCTTCTACAGAGTTTACCTCTGGAGTACCGACACCCACATGTTCGTTTAAGTACTTCTTAAATGTCTTCATTTTTTGTTTCCTTTTTTTCGTTATCTTCGGTTGGTGTTTCAGCAGGTTTCTTATCTGCTAAAACATCTTCCTCAAAATCCTTTAAATCTTCTTCTTTTATAAACGATTTAAATTTCTTCATTTGTTTTTACCTTTATCAAAAGTTTGTCTGTTTGTTGTATAGCACCATTGATTGCATTTAAATTTGCTTTCATAGTACCAACATTCAATTCAACTTGTTTTATTTTAGAGGCCAAATCATTAAATTCTTTAGTTAATAATTCTTTTTCCTCTTGTAATATTTTTTCATCAATTACCATAATATTCTCCTATTAATTATATATTAAGCTACTACGTGACCTTCTCCTGAAATTATGTACCAAAAACTTGACTTGTACATCATAGTCACTGACTCACCTGGAGCGTTTAGTGTAACCGTTGTACCTTGTTTAAAGTTTGATGGTGTAATTGTCACTGCATTTGTTCCACCAGTAGACGCATTTAAAATTGTTTTAATTTGTCCATCTGTTGAAGCAGCCGCTAGTGTTGTTGGTGCTGTTGCCGATGTAGCGTCAACCAAAGTCACAGCTGTTGTTAAGTTCGCCGCTTGAGTTGAACCACTTGCTGTTATTGTTTGTGCTGTTTGTTTTAATGCAATCCAACTTGGAATATTGTTGAATACATCCTCAGCCGAAATCTTTTTATTAATAGGTGTACCACTAGGGTCATCAATTATATGAAATAAATCTGCTGTATCTAGGGCGTTACCTAGGTCTGTTAATTGTGTTACTTTTTTGTCTGCCATTGTTTCTCCTTAAACCCTTTCGGGAATGCTACTGTAGCCATTTGACTACATCAATTGTTATTATTATATAGGGGTTTTTTAGGACCCCTATAAAATATTGTTATAATATTAAGCAGGTGTATATACTTTAACTGTACCAGCCATTGCTGGGTGAGTTATAGTAGCGTCATCACCAGTGTTTTCGTTTTTAATCGTTCCACCGTTTAATGCTAACGCATTAGCACCTATTGATATTGAATCGTCATCTTGGCCAGATTTTTTATCATCTGCACCTAGAGTGTATGAAAAAGTCATAGTGTCGCCAGAATGACCTGACATTTCTAACCACTGTACTCTGCCATCGCCTGGACCAGCATTGTCATTAGTTAGATTAAGTACAGGTGTACCTGATACTTTTACGTCTTCACTCATTACCACTGAAGCAGTTATAGTACCGCCAGCAGCTCTGTTGAAATCTCCATCACTGTCAATAGTTATTGTGTTTACTGTTGCCATGTTATTTCTCCTTATTATTTTACTAGTATTATAATATAAGCTTATTCAAAATTGTTTATTAAGCTACAACTGTTAAAGAACCAGCCGCTGTACCTATAGAAGATGAGTTAGTAATTGTAGAGTTAGTATTAGTACCTCTATCTTTTACTGTACCACCGTTAAGTGCCATTGCGTTAGTACCAACTGTTAATACATCGTTTGCGTTAGTAGCAGCATTATTAGCTCCTATAACTAAACTGAATACCAACTCGTTAGTGTTTGATCCTGAAGCATAAGATAAAACATGAGGACCTCTACCAGAACCAGTACCTTGGTTACCATTTGTTAATGATAATGTCGGTGTACCTGTCACGGTAACGTCTTCGTTAAATCTTACTCTCATTTGTAGTGTGCCGCCAGCAGATTTATCAAATGCTGTCGTAATAAATTCTATTTCGGTAATATCACCTGCACCCATAGTAGTAGCTAAAGCTCCCACTGCAACTAAAACTTCTGGTGTTGCTGAAGTGTTATCATTACCGGATAAAACTGAACCCGCTTCTCTAACCCAGCCAGAAGCAGTAGCGTATACTTCCTTCTTCTCAGCGTCGGTTAAATTTTTGGGTTTAATATCGTTTCCCCATAAAGACATAATTCTCTCCTTTAAATTTAAATTTACTTTATTGTTATAACTAACACTATTTATAACAGTTTAATATTAGAAACCTAGTGATTTTAGTTGTTTAATTGTGTTGGTTGTTGAGGTATGGTAGATTCCTATACCACCTTTTTGTGTGAATTGGTCTACATTTCTTTTGAAATCGTCTATTAAAACAGTAGGTTTACCTAGTGTTTTTGTGTAATTCTGTTTCTGTATTCGTCTAACCAGATTAATTCTATTCATATTAGATAGGTTAACGTTCTTCTTTAACCATTTTATCTTACCTGGTTTACAATTTGGATCGTTTGGTGTATAAGCCGATAGAATATGTGGTTGATATCTTGATATAAATCTCCATAACTGTCTACCACCTGGCATCCACGGCATATCTGACCAAAATTTAGGAGTTTTCTTAATTACTTCCCAATGTTCGTCTGAATTTGATTGATTAAATGTTTGACCTGTTGCCTTTTTAGCAGCCACCATAAAGTCGGCAAGGACACCATCCATGTCACAATATATTCTAGGCAGTTTGTCCATAACAAGTCTACCCTTTTCTAAAATGAGTGATTGATTCTTGGATTCATTTCAACAGGAGTTTTTGGTTCGCCAGTCATAGTTTTACCTTTTGGCTCCATCATTTTCTTATCTCTCGCTGCTGTGTCTAAAGGCTTATCAGCTTCTGGTTCTGACTCTGATTTAACTTTAGCTTCAGTTTTCATTTTGTCTCTTAAATGTTTGTAAGCAATACCAACAGATAAAGGAACCTCTCCTGTATCTTTATTAGGCATTGGTTTAACAGCCTTATGTTTCTCGTTTTCTAATTTTTGTTTTAATAAATCAACCTGACCTTTTAACTTTTGTACTTCATCATCTGATCCTTCTTCACCATCTTTCATTGCTCTAATCTTAGCGATCTTAACACCAGGTTTATTATCTTTTGATATTGGTGGTATTTTTTTACTGTCTTCAGTTTTAAAATACTTAGCGTCTTCTTGTCTTTTCTCTTGTTCTTGAGCCGCCTCTGACCAATTAGTTTCTTCTTTAACTGTTTCGTTTTTAGCAGTATGTTTACTGTCAATCTTATTAAAGAAAGCTGTCTTTTCTTTAGGTGTCATACCACCAACTCCAGCTTTACCAGTTTTGTCCAATTCTTTCTTGAACATATCTTTATAACCAGATTCGTTTGTGTGGATATTCATTTGTTTTGCCATATCCTCTAAACTATTTGGTTTATTCTTTAAATATCCCATTACTTTTTATCTCCTCTTTTGTGTTTTAACCACAATCTTTCAGTTTTAATTTCTTTACCTTTCATTGGCATTTTTTTAGGCAATTGATTCATTGGTACACTTCTACCCATTTTACCTATTATGAAACCTTTTTTTCTATACTCTTGAGCTCTGTTTTGGAGGTCTTGCATATAGTCTGTATAATAAACCTTAGCGTCACCACCTGGTTTACCATAAGTTAACATAAGTTTTTGATAATGACCTACTGCTTCTTTATTTAAAATCTTATCTGCAATTTCATGGCCTTTTTTAATTGTAGATTTTTCTAAAGGTGCCTCTGTGTCACCTGTATGTTTCTTAGCAGCCGCCATACCAATTGCGTGTGCGTCATCTTTAGCCATTTCTTTAATTACTTCAACTGATTTAACATCTTTCATTGGACCAGTTTTGTACCATCTAATAAATTTGTCAGCCTCTGGTTTAGTTTTGTATGACCCATGTACTATTTGACCACCATCTTTTTTAGTAATCTGTACTGTAAATTTTTCTTTTAGTTCATCTCCTTTAGGCTCATGCTCAGCTTTTCTCATGTAGTTTCTTTTCATAGCAGCCTTCATTGCTTTTCTCCAAACACTACCTTTTTTACTAGATGAGTTAGCACCACCTGGCATACCTTCTTCTATTTCTTTGTCGCCTTTAGGTTCAACTTCGCTTTTTAATTTCTTGAATTTTTTATCTCCATGATATCCGCCTGAAGCTTTTCTTGCACCCCAGCCTTCTACCATTTCTTTAAATGTATTTTGTTGTGTTTCTTCTTTAAATGGATTTATAGTTGTTGTTTTCCATTTCATTTTTCTAACCATAAGTTTTGACATTGCACCACTTGAAACAAAAGGTATGTTATGTTTTTTTAGAATTTCTAAATTTTTATCATTAAATTTATCTAATATATTCATTAACTGTTTTGCTCTAGCAGCTGAAATCTTTTTATTTCTAAATGGTTCGTATTCTTTTTTAAGAACCTTTAACATCATTGGTGTTATTGAATCTGCTACTTCATCAAGTAATTCTTCGCCTAATACATCTTTAACAGTTGCTATTGAAAGTTTTAATTTCTTAGCAATCTTTTCAATGCTTTCGCCTTCTTGATTTGCTGTAAAGATATCTTTCATTCTACCTTCTTCTATATCTGCTTGGTCATCTATTGCCTCATTAACTGACTCATTGTTAACTCTGTAAAACATTTTCTTTAATTCATCAGCAGTTAAACCCATAGAGCCATAATGCTTTCTAATAAACTTATTTAAGTCCATTTTAGTAGCGTCATCTTCTACGTCCATAAGGAAAGATTTAACTTTACCCTCATCTAGTTCAGCGTCTTCTTTGAATACTATGTCTTTAAGTATATTAACTTTAGCTTGTGCAATTGAAACTTTAGTAGGCATATCCATTTTTTTAAGAGTTGCTTTAACTCCTGGAGTTACATCTCTCATAGACTTATTAGCCCATTGCGCTTTTAAATTTGCAATCTGCTTATCAGTAAGAGTACCCATTAGATCGTTCTCTAATATGTTTACCTCTTTGTAGGCCTCAGCCATTGTTTGTCTATATGTACTAAATGTTTTCATCTTTTTATTTTAAATCTTTAAGCATTTTCTGAACAGCTTCATCCAACTTGGATTTCCACTCTTCCTTAAATCTATGTTTATATTTATCTATTGTGTCACTTGAAGAAGCAAATATTTGTATATCTTTTTCATTTATTTTGTCTGTTTTTATCTCTTTGTACCCTTGTGTAGGCCAACCTCTCTCTTTAGCGTCAACTGGTTTAGCTTCTGGCGTCTCACCAGGTGTCACTTCTTTAGTATGATTGGCATAATCGGCGCCTATTTCATGTGATTCTTTCTCTAATTTCATCGTAATTTCTTTCTTAAATTCTTCAAATTTTTGTTTGTATTTCTTTTCAGATACACCCTCAAAGCCATAGTCTACATTTAAATTATGTTCTCTAACTGCAACCTCTTTATCACTGGCGATTGGTACACAATCCCATATCCATGCTTTGTGTAAATTGTTTCTATTATCTTCTAGTACAATATAATTTGTACCTTTTCTTTTAACTGTACCTTGTATATCTTGTTTAGTGTAATCTACCTTTTCTCCGATATTGAATATCATATCTCTTAAATAAAGGTCTCTAATCTGTTGTTGTCCATATTCTTCCATACTTAACATTGGTTTATTACCATAACCTAAATGATGATTAACTGAAGCGGCTAGTCTCATACCTTTTCTAACATCTTTCATTAGGTCAGCAGCGTTTACACCACTAGGTAACCCTCTTTTGAAAGAACCTATATCATCTTTGGCAGCTGCAGCTCTCATCTTACTTGCACTCATACCTGAAGCTCCCTCTGCGTCTGGATCCCTTTCGCCTGCTGATAACACATTGATATTATCAAAGTTATAATAACCATGTCTTGATTTAACATCATTATATTTGTTTAGTATTTGATCAAACTCTCTTACTCTATCACTACCTACAACCATAAAGACCTCTGTATATCCTTTGTTGTATAAACTAGTAGCAATATCTAGTATCATGTTTGTTCTATTAATCTCTATATCTTTTGCGTGAGAAGGAAACATCTTTTTCATATATGCTAGTTTCTTACTAGGCGATAATGGATTTTTCTTACTGTCTTCACTTCTACTTAAATAAATTTTATGAGTATTTGCTCTTACTGATTTAACTTTTCTAATAAGTTTTTCATGGCCTATAGTTGGTGGATTAAATCTACCAAAAGTAAACGCAATTGATTTTCTTGGTCTTCTTAATTCTTCCGTCACTTCTTCAGGTAAGCCAGCGTCTCTTACTGCTTTACCAAATTCATTGTAATCTATACCAGCATGTTGAGCTGCCTTATTCTTGGCGTCTTTCATACCTTGTCTTAAATATTTTAAATATAGTTGTACACCTGCTTTCATTTGAGGTGCTTTGATTGTTCTTCTAATTAAATCATTCCAGGAACTAGCAATAGATTCTAAATTCATTTCATCTATTTGTTCTTTAGTTAAAGATTTAATTTCATCATCGGTAACTTTACCGTCTTCTAAAACTTCTTTACATTTTTTGTAGAATTTTAAGTAGTGGTATTTTTCTAACATCTTATAGATAACATTTTTAGGTAATCTATTTTTAATACCGTATTTTCTTATCTCATCTGGATTCATATCACCAGCAAATGCAGCTCTTCTATCTGCGTCAACTCCGTCACCTACTTTTACTATCTGTTTAATACTGTCTTCTATTTCTTCCAACTTCTCATTAATTTTTTCTTGTAGATTTAAAATATCATCTGGTTGTAATTCAACTAATTCATGGTAATCTATTATGTCTCTTTTTAATTCGCCTTTAACTACATCTAATTCTTGTACTTTTCTTTCAAATTCTTTTACGTATAAGTTTGTATCAAAAGTAAAATCTTCTGGTCTTTTAATAAACTTATCGTTCTCTATATCAAACACTGCGTCTGCTTTTTTATTTTGATCGTCATATGTTTTTTGATCTGTTATAAAATAGTAGTTGATTGGGTGTTTAGTACCTGGTATTAATTCGCCTTGTATGTTATCAGGATTACTCGCTGACAAATACTTTTTAGATAGTGCTAGTCTTTCATCTTCTTGTTTTTCTTTTGGTACATCAAACAATACATTGATGTCAAGGTCAGCGTCATTTCTATATCTCTTTGTTAGTATTGATCCTATTAATGCTATCTTAATAACAGGATATTCTTTTTCAAATTCTTTAATCTGATCTTGTATTTGTTTTTTAACACTAGGTTTAATTTTAGGGTCTTTAGTATCAGCCTTATCAAATACACCAGGCGCATATGTTCTACGTGGTATATCTATGATACTTTCTTTTATGACAAATTCTTTAAAATTTTTAATCATCTTTTCTTTGCCTGCAATTCTTTTGCTATCCATTGTTTAGCTAGATAGTTATTTGGATTTCTATTAAGTTGTCTTCTAATATATTTTGAAGCAGTCTGAATAGTATTGGTTACCAATTCTTTTTCTGTTCTATTATTATCAATAATTAATAAGTTTTGTGGTCCGAATACGGCTTGAAAGGCACCCATATTAGACTGTACTTTGTTCCAACTATTCTTTACAATATATTCAGGTATTGATCTTGTTCTTGTTTTGTTTCTTTCTATAGCCACATCTAAACTTGTGTTTACAAAAATCATATAACAATCATAACCTAATGCTTTCAACATAGAATGTTGTCTGCTGATTATAGATTTATCACGACCAGTTGCGTCAATAACAAGACCTAATCTTCCTTTAACATAAGTATCTAATTGAGAACCTGCTGTAAGTTTTGCTCTGTCTCGTACTGCGTTTCTAAAATATTCTTCTTCGTCTGGCATTTTTAAAGATAGGTTTGCTTTTAATAATCCTCTTTCAAAGATTGTATCAGAGTTTACTATTTTTAATCCTATGCCAGCAAAAGCGGCTTGAGTGACAAATGATTTACCTGAACCAGGACCACCTGCCAAGAAGAAAGCTTTGAAAATGCCTTTATCATAGACACCCTCATTTAAAAATGCTTGTACTTCTTTTAAGTTCTTCATTACTCTTGTGCTTTAGCCGCTTCTTCCAACATTTCAACCATATCTTTGGCGTAAGTTCTTATAGCATTAACTACTGCGAAAAGACCGTCTCGTCTTTTTGGTGTTAATATTTGATAGAAACCTATGTCAACTATTTGATCGTCTGTTACTTCTAAAATTTCAGATGGTGTTCCTCCTGAAAAAATAGATTTAAGAATATAACATACACCTCTAGCCTCGTGAGAGTCAGCGTCTATTTCAAAGATCATTTTCTCATCTTTTAATGACGGTAATACCCATACTTGGCTAACACAGCCGTATACTCTATATCCGTTTACTCTTTTCTTTTCGTCAAGTTCTACTATACCTCTGCCTTGTTCAAGCATGTAATAAAACTTTTCTCTATCCTCTAATTGTGAAAAATTATGAGTCCATGTTCCTAATTTTTCTTTTACAGACATATTATCTACGCCTTCATCACCTAATACAGGAGGATTTGTTGTATCTAGGTTATCTATTTCAGCCATCATTTCTTTTTCCTCTTTTTCTGCTTTAGCAATCTCAGCATCCATTTGTGTCTTAGCCGATTTTGCTATTGCCTTTGATAGTTTTTTCATTCCACCTTTTATATACATTATGTCTCCTATTCTTCCTTGCCTTGTGGTGAAAATGCACCACTTCCGCTGTTTAGTAATTGGTCAATCAATTCAACTGCCTTGTCGTTATCTTTACCAATGTTATCTTTTACTGCATTTAAAACATCAACAGTTGTTGTTAAACCATCAATGTTGTTATCTTCCATACCTTCCGGTACTGGAAATTTTAATGTTTCTCCTTCACTCATAGTATAAATTATCTCCTTTTCCATTATTTGTTTTTTACCTTATTTATTATCTCTTTAGCTATGTTCTCTGGCGTATCGCCCTCAGCTTTAATAGATACAAAACCTGGTTTATCTCTATAATATTCTATTACAGGACCAGTTTCTTTTTTATATAAGGCAATTCTGTTTTTAATTACATCAGGTTTATCATCAACTCTGCCTCTAGCAGTTAGTCTTTTGATAACTTCTTCCTGACTTACATCTAAAAATACCACATTATCTATAGTAATACCTTTCTTTTCCATGTCTCTAACTTGTTGCATATATCTTGGAAAGCCATCAAATACAAAACCATCTGCTTTGTCAACGGCGTCAAATACAAGTTTTAAAACTATATCATTTGGAGCAAAGTGACCCTTACCTAAATTAGATAATCTTTTGGCCATTTCACCACCTTTTGCTTTCTCTTTTCTTAATAGTTCACCTGGGTATATGTGTGGTATATTAAATTCTTTTGTTATAAATTTTGCATATGTAGATTTACCACTACCTGGACCACCAATTAAAATAATTTTTGGTTGTCTAGCTTCTTCTAAAAATTTGAATATGTAATCTTTAAATCCTATCATTATCCTTTTACCCAATCTTTAGCAATAGTAAAGTTTGATCTACTAAATTCTAATCTGTCTACTAATTTTATTGCACCAGCTGATCTGTTTACTGCAACATAACCCTCTGGATTGGTTACTCTGTAACCATTTGATGTTCTAATAAAGTGACCTATACTTTGTATTTGTGATAGTTTAGATATTAAAAAGTTCTTTGCATTACCTAAACTTACGTGAGAAGCTATAGCAAAATATAATGCATTGTCATTTCTATCAATCCATTTTAAATTAGTATTTAATAGGTCTATATACTTTTGTTTACCTTTTGGTGTTTTTCTATTTGCTATTTCTTCCGTTAAAATATTCTCATAGTAATCTCTAAACATACCTTGTAATTGTTTAACCTTACCCATATGACCTTGTGTGTTTCTAATATAATGATTAAAGAAAGCCTTCAATCTAAAACCTACTGACAATGAATCATTTGATCTTGACATTTCATTTAGTATAGATGAAGCTTTACCTAAAGAGCCTTCAGCCATTCTAATTAAACCATCAAATCTTGCCAACTCTCCACTAGTAAATGTAGATGAACCGGAAGTATCAGTATATCCAGCACTTGCTAAAAATACTGCCGATGATCCTGATCTACCAGATATTGTACCAAAACCAGCACCTAAACTTTTCATATCTTTACCTGTATAACTTGTATGAAATACTATTCCCATTCTTGCTCTTCTAATCTTTTTACCTAGAGTAGAGTTTACTGGTGTTGCATATGTGATTGTGTTTGGTGTGAAAGATATCATAGACTCTCCATCTATGACTTGTATTTTAGTATCATTTGTAAAGAGTAAATCTCCTTGGTAGATACCTCTTATTCTTAATTTTTTTAATTCTCTTAAACAGACTAGTAATTTATCTGCAACAGGTCCACTATGATTACTCATAATATCTCCTGGTGTATAATTGATTTTTGGTTTGACGTTGAATACTGATTTAGTACCAACAAAGAATTTACCGTTTTCTGGATTTATTCCACATACAATAGCAGGAGCTCCGTCCCACTTAACAGACATGTTAACTTTACCACCAGAGGACCCTGCTAACATATTTCTAATTGATTTTAGAAATTTTACAGCATTATCTCCACCTCTGGAACCTCTATTGATTATATCATCTTCTAGATGTTCTAAATGTGTGTTCTTTTCCTTTGTTATGAAACCTTTAAAATTAAACATATCTTTCTCATTTTATCCATAAATTAATTCACTCTCTCATTCAATAAAGCAAGTTACCACTATTTATACTAGTATAACTTGCCAAAAGGACCAAATTGTGACCCTCTTTTCTCTGCTAAAAATACCATATCCGTCAACATTTTGTTTCTTTTTGCTGGTGGTATAGAGTATATTACATGCAAAAAATCCAATTCCATTAGTTTAGTATGTGATACTCCGTTCTTTAAGTCATTACTATTGTATGACTTTATCATAGTTTCAATAAATTTACTGTCTGAAATACCTGTATCTGTATATCTATTGACCAATTTAAATCGTTTTAGGTAAACTGACTTGACCTTATCAAAAGCAGCCAATGATTTAGGATATAGATTATGATTATTCACAAAGAATAATTTACTATTATTTCCTATACCATACTCTGCCATTAATCTTGTTAATAAATCTACTGGTACTTTACCTATACGAGCTGCACCAGCACCTTTAAATTTACCATCCCATTTTAAATTTTGATTAAATCCTTTTCCGTTTTGTCTAACTTGAAACTCGCAAACATCGTTAGCAGATTTTATATCTATTCTCATATCAGCAGACACTAAAGTTTTATCTGACTTGTTACCCATTTTCATAACTGATCTATCTAACTTCATTACAAACTTACTGTCTCTCATTAATGCATTTTTAGTATTTACTTCCTCATATTTTGCCTCTTTACCTGAAATCTTTTTTAATGATATACCTGCCAATTTATATTGACTATATAAAGTTTTCATCACATCATTTAATTTAGATATAGATACAGAGTTACCTTTCATAGCAGCATTAATATTTTGTCTAACATTGTTTTCATTTTTAATCAACCATATGTCAGCAGGGTTCCAACTATCTTTTTTTGAAATCTTAAACTTATCTCTTATTAAGTTAGAAATATAATCCATAAAACCACCGTCTCTGTTATATTCTGTCCATGATTTACCTCTAAACACTTCTAATATTTTTTTTTGTTGTGCATAAAAATTATCTAACCAACCAGCTTCCATAACATCTGGATATATTGCCACTAGTTCTTTATATTTCTTGTCTTTAGATATATCTTCAGGACATTTATAGTTAATCTTATCTTTTAATGATCTTTTAATAATCCAAAGTGAGGCTCTTTCTTGTTTTGCTGTGACTTGTGCGTCTAGTTGTCCTACAGATTTTTTACCTGTCTCTATAAATTTTATTTTATAATCTTGTACTATAAAGTCAGCAGATAGTTTAGCACCTGATTTAACTTTTGCTGTATATTTTTTCTTTAATGTAGGTAAGACTTTTTTTAGATTGTCTGGAGATACTTTAACTGTATATACTTTAGACTTTGTGACAGGAGAATCATCGCCATAATAGGCGCCCTCTACCATTAGTTTTAATAAAGATGTAAAATCACTCTTTATATTAGATGGTACGTGTTGAGTTAACGTTGAAACTGTTGCTAAATTATATGCCATATATCTCTCTCATAACATATTTATAAGAAAGAGGCAAGTAAATTATCTGTTATCTACCCATAAAAATCTAGGAATCCCACCATTCATTTCCCAAACCTTATGTTTGTTTTGAAATTTAACTAATCTGTCTGCGTCTTCCTCAAAGAAATATGTTGCTACCACATTATTGGTAGGTTTTTCTTTAACTTGCCATAATATTTTACGGCCTCTTTTGACCATCTTTTTACTGTAGTGTAATTTATCATAATCTTTATCAGACTTTGGTCTTCTATCGTTTCTGCTAAATCTTACTTTTTGTACTTTAGGCATTATACTTTAAAATCTGAAAACTTATCATAAGGATTTACTTCCTTTTTTGTTTCAGTTCCTTTATCTACTATATTTTGAGCTGTATTTTCTACATCATACAATCTCATTTTGGCTCTATCTACACCAAGAATAAATGATCTATGAAAAGAAGGATCATTATATCTATTCTTTAATTGTTTTACTTTCATCTGCCCTAGTTGTTCTAGTTCATCGTTTGATTGTAGAGCAAACATAAAGTCAGCCGTTGCTGGTAAACCAAAAGACTCTGCTGTATCTTCTAAACCAATATCTGTACTTGTATAACCAGTTCTAGTTGTTTGTGTAGCACTGAAAATAGGTAGATCAAACTCTACTGCTAGACCTCTTAATTCTTCAGCGATAGCCTTAATATAAAAGTATGATGATATATTACCACCTTTAAATCTACTTGAAGCACATATGTTTAAATAATCTATAAACAATACTTGTGGTTTAAAAGATTTCTTTAATGCAAGTTCATTTAATAATGCTCTAAAATGTCCACTATGAGCAGACGCCGTTGGATATTCTTTAATAATTAATTGACCTTTAGTCTTGTCTTGTACCTTTTTTAATCTGTCATTGTACATATCTTTTGGTATAGAATGTAAATCGTCCATGGTAACATCTAATAAGTTAGCGTCTATTCTTTCTGCAATTCTTTCCTCTGCCATTTCTAAAGTAATATACAATACATTTTTTCCTTGTGCAAGGAAACTAGAAGCTACGTGACACATAAACAAAGATTTACCAACACCTGTACCTGCAAGAGCAATATTTAAAGTCTTACTTGGTACACCACCTTTTGTAATCTTATTGAAATAACTTAAATCAAATTGGAATTTTTTCTCTTTAGTATGATACCATTGATATCTATCATCACTGTCATTTAAATAATCGTGACCAATATGATTGTCAAATGATACTGCCAAAGCGTCAGCCAATATACTTGGTATTGCCTCTGGTGTTCTCTTACTATCTTTCTTATCTAATATTTTAATACCCTCTAATACTGCATTATGAACGGCACGATCTTTACAAAATTTTTCTGTTGTATCTATTAGCCAATTCTGGTCAACATCTTCAGGATTTAATACTTCTAATACTTCTTTTACCGATCTTACTTCATCATCGTTCAGGTCTTTTCTATGACCCATTTCAACTAAAATAGTTTCTTTAGTAGGTAGATTATTATATTTTGATATGAAATTATATATTTCTCCAAATAAAATATGTTCTTCCCTTTTGGAAAAGTATATGTCTTTTAAAAATGGTATAGATTTTCTCATGTACGGCTCATTGTACATTAAGTTTCTTAATATTGTGACTTCTATTCTTTCGTTATTCATTGGTAAATTCTACCTTGCCTGCGTTCAGTTGTTCTTCCATTACTTCAATAAGTATGTCACCTATGTAATCTACAAATTCCTGATTTTCTATATCTTTGTCTTCGGGATTAGTTAATATATCATAATCAAACTTCATTGGCAATTGTCCTTTATCATCTTCCTCTTTTGCAAAGGCAACTTTACCATACTTGTAGATTACATTTCTGTATTTGTCTTCAAGTAATTTTATAGCCGTGTAATCTGCACCTGTTTTTTGTGCATAGATATAACGTTTTTTATTCTTCGTCTGATCCGTATCGGAATTTTTTGTTGGCGTATTCATCTATTTGTTGTAATATCTCCTTTGTAAAATACTTTTCTGGATCGTCATTGATAGATTTACCAAACACCTTACCTTGTGGTGTTTCAAAACGAGTTGATACTTTCTTAAAGATACCAGCTGCTTCAGCCATATCCAAAAGACCATAATGTTTATCAAGTCCGTGTTTGTAGGTTAATTTAACGTCTATCATAGCGTTCTCTTTTGTTAATCTAGATTTGTAATTTTTACAATGAATAATATTACCAACTACTTCGGTACCGTCTTTTTCTTTACGTTTACTTAAATAGATGATTGATGAGGCAGCGTATTTCAATCCTGAACCACCTCCCATTTCTTTTTGAGGGAACATAGAACCAATAACATCGTAGGTGTGATTGGTCATTATCATAGGTATATTTGCTTTACCTAATTTTAAAGTTAAAACTCTGAAAGTAGATTTGACTATTTGTGATCTAGTCATATCTCTTGTTTCTTTACCAGCGGCTGTGTCTTCCATTTCTTTTGTAGTAGATAACATACCTAAACTATCTAATACAAACATCATAGGCTTTCTTTTCGCCTCTGGTTGTTCTAAATATTTGTCTATAATTTTTATTGATTGATTTCTAAATTCTTGTACTGTAGCAACTGGTACTACAACCATTCTCTTACCGTCTACACCACGACTTTCAATCATGTCTTTTGATACGGCACTTTCTGATTCAAAGTAAATGACACCTGCCTCTTTATCTTTGTCTAAAAAATTCTTTACAATTCCTAATGCAAAGAAAGTCTTTCCTGTCGCAGCTTCTCCAGCGATTGCTGTAATTTTGTTTGATGGTAATCCACCATGAATACTTCCTGATAGTAAAGCATTAAAAGAATAAGAGCCTGTGTCTATAAAACTGGTAACATCAGCACTATCTATTCCATCACTAACTAAACCTGCATATTCATTTCCACTCTCTTTTATTATATCTTTTAAAAAATCACTCATATTGTCTCCTTAATTATTATTCACTATAACATATCTCATTAATATTGTCAAGCTTGATACTTCTTTATTTCTCTTTTTATTAACCACGGTTTAGGCTCACCCTCATACCATAATCTCCACTTTGTATCTTTTGGTACCCAACCTTTTGGTGGCATTTCATACTCATCTTGGTGTATCTTATTCCATAGATTTTCTTTTAATTCTAGACCAGATTTACCATGTGTAAAAGCAAACTTATCTTCAATCTCGTCCACTATTTCACATATCTTTTCCCAATTGTACTCCTTGATTCTTTGGAAGTCCCAATATTCCTTTAATTCGTTATACGACTTTTCTGATATTGCCATAGACGTTATCTTATTATATCTATCTTTGCTTCTGGTGTCCATATTTCTAATTCAGTTCTTAATCTTTTGTCTTCTTTAAGTTTATTATAACGAGATTCAGCTTTCTTCTTCCACCAATCTATAATATTATTTAGGTGGAATTTATCCCAATTCTCTCCTTTAACTACTTCTTTTGTATTATCTTTTACTATATCTAGATAGTTCTTGATACCATAGTCACTAACATAGTATCTTTTTCT
>Ga0066831_10000004_pt1 | contig 36676 bp, 29 predicted proteins | sample ETNtaG_FD_66436 | JGI IMG/M metagenome (GOLD analysis project Ga0066831, IMG submission 66436) | Marine microbial and viral communities from oxygen minimum zone, Eastern Pacific Ocean - ETNP201306PF49B | ecosystem: Environmental > Aquatic > Marine > Oceanic | place: Pacific Ocean: Eastern... | reverse complement strand
ATGCTGCTAGATTGTTGCCGTCATTTTATGGAGAAAGAATTTGTAATGCGTTATATCGACCTGCTAGCGTATCATAAAATGAATGTTTTGCATTGGCACCTTACTGAAGATCAAGGATGGAGGATTGAAATTGATAAATATCCAAAACTAACAGAAATAGGGGCTTGGCGCACAGAAAAAGATGGCAGTAATTATGGTGGTTTTTATACTAAAGAGGACATTAAAGAAGTTTTAGATTATGCTAAAAAGAGACATGTTACGATAGTTCCTGAAATTGAATTTCCAGGACATAGTGTTGCGGCAATTGCCTCCTACCCTTACCTTTCATGTACAGGGGATAGTATAAATGTAGGTGCGGAATGGGGCGTTTATAAAGATATCTATTGTGCAGGAAATGATATTGTTTTTACTTTTATGGAAGATGTATTAATGGAGGTGATGGAATTATTCCCATCAAAATACATTCATATTGGAGGAGATGAGGCTCCAAAATATAGATGGGAACATTGCGAAAAATGTCAAAAAAGAATCAAAGAAGAAAATTTGCATGATGCGCACGAATTGCAATCCTATTTTATTGCAAGAATTGAAAAATTATTAAACAAAAACGGAAGAAAACTTATTGGTTGGGATGAAATATTAGAAGGAGGATTAGCTCCATCAGCCACAGTGCAATCATGGAGAGGAGAAGAGGGTGGAATTACTGCAGCCAAAAGTGGGCATGACGCGATTATGTCACCAACCTCACATTGCTATTTTGATTATGGTTTAGACGCAACAGATTTAAAAGAGGTTTATTATTATGAGCCAATTCCAGTAGAATTAACAAAAGATGAAGCTAAGCATATTTTAGGTGGAGAATGTAACATGTGGAGCGAAAGAGCTCCCCAAGAATTAGTAGACAACAAAGTGTTTCCAAGAATTTTAGCAATGTGTGAAGTGCTGTGGAGTGACTTCGAAAAAGATTATGATGATTTCTATTCTCGTGTACAAAAGCATTATCCTAAGTTAAATTTTCTAGGGGTAAATTATGGATTTGAAAGTGTGCCTATAACATCAAAAGTTGTCTTTAACAACAATATTTTTACTGTTTCTCTCATTAAAGGGAGTCCTAATATGAAGTTAGAATACAGTATAAATAATGAGCCTTGGAAAAAATATGTCTCCCCTTTTAGTATAGATTCAACTAGCAATTTAAAAGCCAAAGGATTTAAAAACAAAAATCCATATGGATATTTTGAGCAAGAACTTATAAAACATAAAGCGACTGGGAAAAAAATACATTATACTATCCCTTACGACAAAAGTTATCAAGGGAATGGAGACCGTAATTTGACAGATGGCTTATTAGGAAGCACAGAGAATTTCAGAGATGGTTACTACCAAGGGTTCTCAGGTACAGATATGGAAGTAATCATTGATTTAGATAAAATCACAACATTTTCAACAATTCAAACTACATTTTTCCAATACTATTTGTCTTGGATTATCTTGCCGGCCTCTATAAGTTATTATATCTCTGAAGATGGAGAAAATTTTGAAGAAATTAAAAGTATTATAAATAAAACTCCAATTATGCAAGAAGGGAAGTTTAAACATTCTTTTCTTTTTGAAAAAGAAAATATAAAAGCTCAATACCTAAAAGTAATTGCTAAAACAATTGGCAAACTTCCTGAAGAACATCCTGCTGCGGGTTCCGATGCTTGGCTTTTTGTAGATGAAATAATTATAAATTAGATCTTGTAATCATGAGAAAAATATTTCCTTTAATTCTGCTAGTACTTGCATCTTGTCAAAAGGAGAAAAAATATCTAACTGAATACGTAAACCCATTTATTGGCACGGGTGGGCATGGTCATACTTATCCAGGAGCAAGCGCCCCTTTTGGTATGATGCAGCTTAGCCCAGATAGTCGGTTGGAAGGCTGGGATGGTTGTGGCGGATATCATTACTCTGATTCTATATTATATGGCTTTTCACACGCCCACCTAAGCGGCACTGGAGTTTCGGACTATGGAGATGTTTTACTTATGCCCACAACAGGAGAGTTGTTATTAACGAATGGTGCTAATGGAAATCCTGGTTATAGTTCAAAGTTTTCACATGAAAATGAAACAGCTAAAGCAGGTTTCTATCAAGTCTTCTTGGAAGATTATTCTGTCAATGTAGAGCTAACAACAAGCCAAAGAGCTGGATTTCACAAATATACTTTTGCTGAAAATAGTTTGGCGCAAGTAGTACTTGATTTAGAGCATAGGGATAAATTATTAGATTACAAAATTGAAAGCCTAGACAGTAACTCAATACAAGGAATCCGATATTCTGACAATTGGGCAAGAAAACAAAAAGTGCATTTTTATATTCAGTTTTCTAAATCTTTTGAAGATATAAAGTTTAATAAAAAGCGATCAATTGCAGGCATTTCTTTTGGCAAGTTAGAAGAACCTTTACTGATAAAAGTAGGGATTTCCGCTATAAGTAATAAAGGAGCAAAAGAAAATCTACAAACTGAAATCCCCCATTGGGATTTTGAAAAAACCAAAACTGAAACTAATGAGCTATGGGAGAAAGAACTTAACAAAATTATAGTAGAAGGCAAATCAGAAATAAAAAAAGAGATTTTCTATACTGCTCTTTATCATTCTTTACTCAATCCCAATCTATATGTTGATGTAGACGGCAGTTATAATGGCACTGATTTGAAAAGCCATATTACAAAAGACAGGCACTACACGATCTTTTCACTTTGGGATACTTTTAGGGCAACCCATCCTTTATTCACAATTATACAACAAAAAAGAACTAATGAGTTTATTCGTACACTACTTCGACAATACACCGATGGCGGACAATTGCCTATATGGGAGCTAGCTGCTAACTATACAGGCTGTATGATTGGCTATCATGCTATTCCAGTAATTGCAGATGCTTACATGAAAGGTCTTAGAGATTATGATGCTAAGTTGGCATTAAAAGCAATGGTGAATTCAGCTATGCAAGATCACCTGGGATTAAAAGCATATAGAGAGAATGGATTTATTACAGCATCTGATGAGCCCGAATCCGTTTCAAAACAACTAGAATATTCTTATGATGATTGGTGTATTGCTTTAATTGCAGACTCTTTAGGTGAAGCAGAAATTGCATCTAATTTTTATCAAAGAGGCCAATTCTACAAAAATTTATTTGACCCATCAACTAGATTTTTTAGAGCCAAAAAGAGTCATACTTGGTTTGCTCCATTTAGACCTGAAGAAGTAAACTTTAACTATACTGAAGCTAATGCATGGCAATATTCTTTATTTGTTCCTCAAGATATTAGTGGACATATCAAACTCATGAATGGCCCAGAGAGATATGAAGAGCATTTAGATAATATGTTTAATGCTAAAACTGAAACTTCTGGAAGAGATCAACCTGATATAACTGGCTTAATTGGCCAATATGCTCATGGCAATGAACCTAGCCATCATATGGCATATTTATACAATTATATAGGCAAACCGCACAAAACACAAAAGATAGTAAGCGAAATATTAAACAACCAATATACAAATCTTCCTGATGGGCTGTCAGGAAATGAGGATTGCGGGCAAATGTCTGCTTGGTATGTTTTAAGTGCAATGGGATTTTACTCAGTAACTCCAGGGCTTGATTATTATACCATTGGAACACCACTTTTTAACAAAACTAACGTCAATTTAGAAAATGGAAAAACTTTTAAAATTATAGCAGAGAATATATCAGATAAGAATATCTATATCCAATCAGCTACTTTAAATGGGCAGCCCTTTAATCATAGTTTTATAAAGCATACGGAAATAATGGAAGGAGGTGAGTTGATTTTTAAAATGGGGAAGAACCCTTCCACATGGGCCTCAAAGAGCATTCCGTATTCTGCTATTACTAAAAATAAAATCGTTCCCGTACCCTTCTTTAAAGCTAAAAGCCAAACATTTACTAATAAACTAAATGTAATATTAGGATCAGTAGAAGGAGGAGAAATCTATTATCGTATTAATGGTGGAAATGAGGAACTATATACTAGCCCTATTGTAATAACTAGTGATGCTAATATAAGTTCGCGAATTAAGAAAGACGGAAACTGGAGCAACAGAGTTTCTGCCAAATATTACAAAACTGATAATACAAAGTCTATAAAAATAGAAAGCAAATATGCAAATCAATATGCAGCAGCAGGAGAAAAAACACTTATTGATCATTTAAGGGGAGGTGGAAATTATCGCACTGGAAATTGGCAGGGATATAGAGAAGATTTAATCGCAACCATTGATTTAGGCAAAGAAAAACACGTCTCTTCTATTAGTTTAGGATGTATGCAAGATATCAAATCTTGGATATTCTTCCCAAAAAGAGTAGAATATTTTTCATCTACAAATGGCATTGATTTTAAGTATCTAGGATCAATAAATACTACTTTCTCTGATAGTTTGGAGGGCAGCTTTATTAATGACTACACGATAGAAGTTCCCAAAAAGAAAGCACAATATATTAAAATCAAAGCTATAAATTATGGTTATTGCCCTGAGTGGCATTTAGGAGCAGGTGGGGAAACCTGGCTTTTTGTAGACGAACTAAAAATAGAATGACCAGTCTAGTAATTCTATAATAAATTATTCAATAATAATCTTTTTAATCAAAGCTCCTTTTTCAGTAATGATTTTTATAAAATAGATTCCTGGGGAGTTGATATCAATATTAGTGGAATCATAAGCAGAAAGCAATTTTCCATCAACCGCATAAAGATTAATTTTAGAGATTTCTAAATTGCTTTTTACTGTTACCTTCCCAAATGATGGATTTGGAAAAACTAATAACTCAATGTCAATTAACTCGTCAAGAGAATTTGGAGGCCCTCCTAACTCTGCCCATCTTTTTTCAAATTCCTGCAGATAAATATTTGCTATAGTCCCATCATGAATAATAAGTGTATTCTCATCAGAGTTGTTTTCAGCATTATTACTCCAGTTATGAGACCCAGTAAGAATTATGGGATCAGAACCTGCAATATTTGCATCTGCAATTGCATATTTATGATGAAATGAATTTGAAACACCCATATGAGACCTCATATTGACACCATTACTCTGAAGATTTGCAAACTCACTTCCTGTAGAATTTTCATCTTCAATAATACCTCTAATATTCACTCCAAATTGAGCATCTCTATCGATTATTGTTTGTGCCAAATCATCTCGTGTAAAACTTAGAAGCCCAAATTCAAAAGTATAATCAACACTCTCAATTACCTTATTAATTTGATTGGTAGTTTGATCAGAAGGAGAAAAGTACACCTCAACTTCAGATCCTCCTACGATAAATTTATGTGGTGTATTATCTGCCTTATGAGTCCCAAAGACCCCTCCCCACATTTCATCAAACTCAATGGTATATGCTTTTGCAATTGCCTCATCTTGAATGAAAATAATATTATTATAGTCATTAAATAAATTGTTTGGATTTGTCCAATTTGTAGAGCCTCCCATTACCCAAGAGTTATCAGTAGAATGAGCATCAATAATAATAAATTTATTATGCATTATTCCTGCTGGAACAGGGTCCCGATAAAGAACAGGAATATTTGGATCTAGTGAAGATAACATGGAATTCACAACATCATCATCTGCAATATAACGCACAGCTACACCTCTATTGTAAGCATCATTTATTGCTGCAGCAATTGTTGCATCTGAAGCGTTGTATACACAGATATCTAATGTTGAGTCGGCTAGATTCATATATGCAGCTATAGTATCATTAAAAAAAGTAGTGATATTTTGAGCGTCTACACCATTTGAAAATGAATTGTCTACTGAATGATTAAAATACGGACGAATAAGCCCAGAGGAATTTGAAGCAGTTGAATATAATCCAACTGATGAAAATGCAGTATCAGTTCCATTCATAGAAAAACACTCAACATAATAAAAAGTAGCTGGATCAAGGCCTGTCAGGCTTATTGTATGAGTCAAACTATTTCCTCCATTGTTCATAGAAGAGCCTAATGAATTAGTTGTGCCATAATTACAATTAGTTGATGAAGAATCTGAAACACTCCAGCTTAAATCAAAGGAAGTTGTTGTAATATTTGATTGCATTACAGAAGATGTAAATATCAAAGCTCCTGTTTGTATAATATCAGCAGAGTCTCTTGGTAAAATTTGGTATCCATCATTTGCAGGCATTGAAAAAGTATACTGTGATGAAATCCCAATTAATGTAACTAAACCCATTGGAATCATAGAATTTTCTAATGGGCTACCAGCTTTAATATAAATTTTACCTGTTTCACCATTTGCATCAAAATCATGAGTGCCTACATTAAACATAGAGCCACCATTGTTGAAAATCACATTATCTATTTGGATCAGCTCGCCTTCTGTACTTTCACCAACTTGTAAAGGAGTGATCAGTTGAGGGGCTACAAAATTTCCAGCTGAGTTTACTGTAATAGAATTAACGGGTTGCATCTCCATTAATCCATTGTAATCAACAAGGACTCCTGTTACGGTTACTTCCTCTCCTCTAACTGTTCCAACCAGAACAGTTGGATCGTAAAGCGCCATCCCTGCTGTTGAATCTTCAATATAGCGGATTGGACCAAGTTCATCTCCATTTGTGACAACGCCAGTGATCGTAACTGTTGCTCCTACTCCCATAACTCTAGCGGCTGCAATATTTGCTTGTGAAAATCCTGTAATACTAACTAAAGCCGAAAAGATAAAAATTATTATTTTTTTCATATTTTATTTTTGTGTTTTTATATAATTAAAAAGTGAATTGAGCTGATAAGTTAAACCTTCTTCCAAGACCAAAAAATACTCCCGCTGATTTAGCATCAAAATCTTGATAATTTGCGTTATAGGGATCATTATTTTGGGCATCCGAAATATACATTTCGTCTAGCAAATTAAGTATACTTAATTTCAAAGCTAGTTTTGTTTTCTCTGTAATTCTAAATTTATATCCTGCATGTAAATCTATCAAATTATAGGCGGGGATTTTCCAACTTTCTCTGCCAGCATTACTCCCGTTTAATGATAATGGATCAAAATCAGAATAATAATTATCAAAAAATGTTCCTCTTAATTTTATATAAGCATTATGTGCAGGCTCATATCTGATACTTAATCCATATTGAGTTTGAGCAGCATCACCAACATGAACTCCATCTGCATCAAAACTAGCAATTATCTCATTTCCAAAATCATCTGTAATTGGATTATTATTGTCATCTAAAAATCTTACTGTATCTGCTGATGTCCAAGTCCAATCTCCCAATGAAATTAAACCCTCGAAACTCAAATTGTGTAATATTTTATATGCGAAATCCATTTCGAGCCCCTTATGTAAAGCATTCATACCATTAATATTTGCCCTATAAGGGATGTCGTCAACCATCACTGTCACCCCTCCATTAGATGGCTTGTTTTCCCAAAGAGTATAATAAGCATTAACATTAGACGAGAATAAAGATGATCTAAATGAATACCCTCCTTCAATAGCTTTTACAATTTCATTTTTAATGTCTCTAAACAAGGTGTTATCATAGTAGTATACATTATTAAATCTAGGCGCTTTTGAAATATACCCTAAATTAAAAAAAACATTATTAAACTCATCAAGATTAATATTTGCCCCAGACTTAATAGTAAATCCGCTAATCTGTTTCCAATCTGTTTCAGCTAATTTTGCTTCATCTGAATTCATAGTATAGGCAGTTCCATTACGCCAAATAGTATCCTCAATCATCGTTTTATTCGCACCAATAAGATTTCCATAGTTATCATATTCTAATTCTGTTGTAACAGATGTTCCTAATGCTTCAATGTATGTGGTGTCAGCTAATACTAAATCTTTTTTACGAAAATAATCGATTCTTTTATAAGCAGAATTTGATCCAGAAATATTTAAAAATGCGCTTACTATTCCATTGCTATATTCCATTTGAGAAAAAGCTCCGCTCCATTTTACTATACCATCATTATGATAGCCTACTTTCTCTCCAATATTTTTTATTTCAGAATCTTGTAACCCATTTGCTGCATCTAATGCATAATCCCCCCCTAACAAATCATAGACCTCTCTGTAATGCTCTCCTTTATAATAACGCAAATCTAATCCGCCAGAAAGTGAAATTTCATCAGAAAATTGATAGTTAAGCGTAGACAATCCTCCATACCAGAAATGATTATTGATAGAGCTTCTTAAATAAGTTTCTGCTTTATTTTCATCTAATGAATAAAGTGCATCAATATTATTAGAATTTGTATTGTAAGCTTCTTGTAAATTATATTGTCCAGCCTCATCATAATTATTTGTATTGCCGCTTAAGCCTGTTCCCCCTCCATTTCCAATTGATGCATATAAAATATTAGACACATAAAAATTTTCATTTATTGTCCAAAAATCTCTCAATGAAAACTGAGGTTTATGATAGTAATTCTGCTTGGTATTTAAGATTTCATGATTATGTATGATATTTCCGTTCTCATCTTCTTCCCATCTATCTAGATAGCCCCAATGCTTATTATAATTAATTCCTCTATTCATATCGTGATTTTGAACAGAGTCGGTAATCCCTAAACTATTTGCATAATCATAATCATAAGTTGCAATATCACTCTTATATGATCTTTGACCATGTTTTTGTGGTGCCCCCATTGCAGAGAAACTCAATATATGATTTCCTAATTCTTTCTGAATTTTCGCATAATAGAAGAACCCTTCGCTCCAAGTTTCATCTACGAACCCATTTCCCCTTTTATAAGATCCTGCCAAAGTATAGCCCCAACCATTTTTTAATTTTCCAGAATTATATCCTAATGAAGTTCTAAGTTTCCCAAAGCTTCCAACAGATTGTTTAACAGTCCCCCCTTCTTTATTGCCAGTTCCTTTTGTTAAAATATTCATAGTTCCTCCAACTGAAGGTATAGCAATTTTAGAAGCCCCCAAGCCTCTTTGAACCTGAATATTTGATGTTACTGCATCTAATCCAAACCAATTAGACCAATATACCCAGCCATTTTCCATATCATTTACTGGGATTCCATCAATCATTACGGCGACATTACGTTGGTTAAAACCTCTAATTGTAATTCTTGCATCTCCATCTCCTCCTCCATTTTGGGTTGCATACACTCCAGGAGTTGAGTTAAGCACCATTGGAATGTCTTGTGAGGCTAACTCTTCGCTAATTTGCTTCATAGGAATTGTAGAAAAAGCAACAGGTGTCTCTCTATCTATAGCAATATCAGCCACCACTTGCACCTCATTTAAAAGAACTGTTTTTAATTTGAAATCTAATACTTGAGAACTTCCTTTGACAACAACTAATTGGTTGATTTCTTTATATCCAACATAAGAAACCTGAATGCTTCTTTCTCCTTCTTGAATACTAAAAGTATAATCACCATTAAAGTCCGTAGCAGTTCCCTGGCCTTTCCCATATATCACTGTAGCGCCAATTAATGCTTCTCCTGTATTAGCATCAGTAACTTTTCCAGTTATTTTAGTTTGAGCAAAAGATCCAAAACTAATAATTAATCCAAAAAATAAAATGGCTGTTTTTTTCATTTTTTTCTACTAAAAAAATACTGATGTTTCCATCAGTATTTTAATTTATTTTTGATATCACTACTCTATAATGAGTTTATTTTGTGCAAAATTTCCACTGTAAAATTCAATATCTATGATATAAGTTCCTTTTGCTAGCCCACTTGTATTAATTGATTGACCAAATCTTACTTGCTCTCCTAAGATATTGGTTAAAAAAACATTTTTAACACGAGGGGTTGCATTAATAGATACCTCAGCCCCTCTATTTGCAGGATTAGGATAGATAACATAAGAAACATCTTTATTCTCATTGATATTAGAAGCCCCTGAACAATCACAATTATGTGATCCTAGATTAGAATATGTAGCATCTGGCAAAGAATCATATTCTAGTGTTGGATCAAATAAAATAGGATTTTGTGTAACGCCTATTTGTACCGCAGGCTTTCTAATTAATGTTTGTCTTTTTGTCCACCATGTACCTCCATTTGCATCAGTATAGCCTGCACTTATATCATCAGTCCATGCGTAGCCAGGGTCTTCTCCCACTTTACCAAAAATATCAACAGAATTCCCGTTGTACTCTAATGTCATTGCATCATCTCCATTAAAATAAAAAGTTGAATTCGCGTCATAATCTCCATTACAATGATCATCTAACAAATTATAAAAAACAGGATCTACAGGAAGTGACCAGTAAGTTGATACCCAAACTGAATCAACTTGGCCATTACCAACTACTACAACTTCTCCTGCAGCAATTGCTCCAGATAATTGCCAAACTTCCGGGCCAGAACTAGCTCCGTTACTATACCTGTTAACAGTATAACCAGACAAATCAATTGAATTTAATGTTGGATTATATATCTCAATTGCATTATTATTAGCAGGCCCTTCAACATATTCTGAAATAAATAAATCAGAACAAGGGGTTACTTGGGCATTCAAATTAGCTGTCAAAATTACAGCTAGTATTAGTAGATTTTTTTTCATATTTTTAAATTTTAATTTAATTGGTGCTAAGCTACAAAAACTATCATATATTATAACTTATGTTAATAAAAGTTTGAATTACGATTATCTGTAAAAAAAATACTGAAATAGACATGCAAAAAAATATTAAATCATTTGAGAAATACAAAAAAGAATATGAAAGAAGTATTAAGCACCCGGAAGATTTTTGGGAGGAAAAAGCTCGAAATTTTAGTTGGAGGAAGGTATGGAGAAATGTCCTTTCATGGGATTTTACAAAACCAGAAATAAAATGGTTTGAAGGAGGGAAACTTAATATTACAGAAAATTGTTTAGACCGACATTTAGAAAAAAAAGGAAATCAAACAGCCATTAAATGGATTGCTAATGATCCTCAAGAGAAAAATATAAACCTAAGCTACAAAGATCTTTATACGCAAGTTTGCAAATGTGCAAATGTTTTAAGAAAAAATGGAGTAAAAAAGGGAGACAGAATATGTCTTTACATGCCAATGGTTCCTGAATTAGCTATTGCTGTTTTAGCATGCGCAAGGATTGGGGCAATACATTCTGTTGTCTTTGCTGGATTTTCTGCAAAATCATTATCTGACAGAATTAATGATGCCACTTGCAAATTATTAATAACTGCTGACGGAGGATTTAGAGGAGATAAAACAACCCCTCTAAAAGAAATTTCTGATGAGGCCATGAAAAGCACTCCATCTATTGAAAGATGCATTGTTTTGAAAAGGACAAAGAGTAATATCAATATGCAAAAGAACAGAGATTTTTGGTGGCATGAGCAGATGGAAAATTCTAATTCTGATTGTCCAATTGAAATAATGGATTCTGAAGACCCTCTTTTTATTTTATACACCTCTGGGTCAACCGGAAAGCCTAAAGGAATACAGCACTCCACTGCTGGTTACATGATATATACTGAATATTCTTTCAGAAACGTTTTCCAATATGAAGATGGGGATATTTATTGGTGTACTGCAGATATTGGATGGATAACAGGGCATTCTTACATTGTTTATGGGCCTCTTCTAGCAGGAGCAACAACTGTAATGTTTGAGGGGACCCCTTCTTATCCAGATGCCGGACGTTTTTGGAAAATTGTTGAAGAAAATCAAATCAATATTTTTTACACCGCACCAACTGCTATTCGTGCATTAGAGGCGAAGGGAATGGAATTTGTAACTCCTTATGATTTATCATCATTGAAGGTTTTGGGGACAGTTGGGGAGCCAATAAATGAAGATGCTTGGCATTGGTACAATAAAGAGATTGGGAAAGATAATTGTCCTATTGTAGATACTTGGTGGCAGACAGAAACAGGCGGAATAATGATTTCTAATTTAGCAAATGTAACTCCTGCAAAACCCTCTTTTGCCACTTTGCCTCTTCCTGGAATCCAGCCTTGTTTAGTTAACGAAAAAGGGAATGAACTTGAAGGAAATTCTGTTGAAGGCAGATTGTGTATAAAATTTCCTTGGCCCTCAATTGCAAGGACAATTTATGGTGATCATAAAAGATTTAAAGAAACTTATTTTTCCGCTTTCCATAATAAATATTTTACAGGGGATGGGTGCTTAAGAGATGAAAATGGGATGTACCGAATAACAGGGAGGGTAGATGATGTGCTTATTGTGTCTGGACATAATTTAGGAACTGCTGAAATTGAAAGTGCAATGGATGAGCACCCAAATGTTTGTGAAACAGCTATTGTAGGATTTCCTCATCCGATTAAAGGAAATGGCGTTTATGCCTATGTAATTTGTCATAATGAAGTAGCTAATAATGACCTACTTAAAAAAGAAATTAATGATTTTGTAGCGAAAGAAGTTGGCCCAATTGCAAAAGCAGATAAAATCCAATTTGTAAATGGGCTTCCTAAAACCCGATCAGGAAAGATTATGAGGCGAATTCTTAGAAAAATTGCTGAAGGTAATACAGAAAATATAGGAGATACAAGCACGCTTTTAGATCCTAGCGTTGTAGAGGATATCAAAAGATTTGCACAATAATCATTTTATACAGCAGTTTACTTATTTTTGCAAAATGACTGATAGTTTAATAATTATTCCTACTTATAATGAGAAAGAAAATATTGAAAAGATTATTCTCAAGGTCTTTTCATTAGAAAAACTATTTCATATTTTAATTATTGATGATGGATCTCCTGATGGGACTGCTAATATTGTAAAAAAATTACAGCAACAATATCCTGATCAACTACACATTGAGGAACGAACTGGAAAATTAGGTTTAGGGACCGCTTACATCCATGGCTTTAAATGGGCATTAAATAGACATTATCAATTTATTTTTGAGATGGATGCTGATTTTTCTCATAATCCTGACGACTTAATTAGACTATATGAAGCAAGTGCTATTGATGGAGGAGATGTTTCAATTGGTTCTCGCTATGTTAAAGGTGTTAATATTGTAAATTGGCCAATGGCTAGATTGCTTATGTCTTTTTTTGCCTCAAAATATGTTAAACTAATTACAGGAATGCCAATCCATGACTCTACAGCTGGATTTAAATGTTATAATAGGAAAGTTTTAGAAACTATTAAACTGAAAAAGATTCAATTTGTAGGGTATGCTTTTCAAATTGAAATGAAATTCAAGGCCTGGAAGTATGGTTTTAATCTAGTAGAAGTCCCTGTCATTTTTACCGATAGAGCTGAAGGAAACTCAAAAATGAGTAGTGGTATTTTTATGGAGGCAGTACTTGGAGTGTTAGAAATGAAAATTAAAAGTTTTTTTAGAAGCTGGGGAAGATAAAATGCTAACATTAATAAAAAATGCAAAACTGGTTAATGAGGGGAGAACTTACCAGTCAGATGTGCTAATTGAAAATCAGAAAATTAAAAAAATCTCTCCAAAGATAACAATTGATGCGGACCAACTAATTGATGCAGAAGGCTTGTATTTATTGCCAGGAGTTATTGATGATCAAGTACATTTCAGAGAGCCGGGTCTTACACATAAGGCAAATATTTATAGTGAAAGTAAAGCGGCTGTTGCTGGCGGAATAACCTCTTTTATGGAGATGCCAAATACTAATCCTCAAGTCTTAACACAAGAATTGTTAGAAGGAAAATACCAAATCGCTTCAAAAACATCAATTGCAAATTATTCTTTTTTTATGGGGGCAAGCAATAATAATTTGGAGGAAATACTTAAAACAAACCCCAAAAATGTTGGAGCAATAAAAATATTTATGGGTTCATCAACAGGCAATATGCTTGTAGATAACAAAAATGTTTTAGAGGAAATTTTTGCTAAATCACCTATGCTAATTGCTGTTCACTGTGAAGACGAAACAATAATTAAAGAAAATATTGCAAAAGCAAAAGCTCAATATGGTGAAGAGGTCTCAATGTCAGAACACCCAAAAATTAGAAGTACTGAAGCCTGCTTTAAATCATCTTCACTAGCTGTTGCATTAGCAAAGAAGCATAACGCTCGCTTACATATTTTTCACATTTCAACTGAAAAAGAAATTGAATTATTAACCAATAAAGTACCATTAAAAGATAAGAGGATTACTGCAGAAGTCTGTATTCATCATCTTTGGTTTGATGAAACCAATTATACAGAAAAAGGCACACTGATAAAATGGAATCCAGCAGTGAAAAAAGAAAGTGACAAAAATGCTTTATTTCAAGCGCTCTTAGATGACAAGTTAGATGTAATAGCTACAGACCATGCCCCGCATACATTAGAAGAAAAAAACAACACTTATTTTAAAGCTCCTTCTGGCGGCCCATTAGTTCAGCACGCACTTCCTGCTATGTTAGAGTTCTCTAAAAGAGGAAAAATTAATATCGAAAAGGTTGTAGAAAAAATGTGTCATAACCCAGCAATTTGTTTTAAAATAGAAAACAGAGGTTTTATCCGTGAAGGATATTTTGCTGATTTAGTACTAGTGGACTTAAATAATAGATGGCAGGTAAAAAAAGACAATATCTTATATAAATGTGGCTGGTCTCCTTTTGAAGGTGAAATATTTAATACCAAAATCACTCACACTTTAATTAATGGCCATATTGCATATGAACATGGTAAATTTGATGAAAGAAAAAATGGTATGCGCCTTACTTTCAATAGATAAAATAAAAAACTATTGAATAATTAATGGTTATGTGATTCATACTTATCGTAAATCTCTTCTTTACTTTACTGCTCTTCAGGAATGCAACAAGGCATTGAGCCATCTGCTAAAATGATACATTTTTTATCGCCTTCAGTAGCTTTACAGCCTAAACAACATGCCTTTTGACAACGATCAGCACACAAAATAGTCTCTATAACAGTTTCTTCGGTTGCAGCTTCTCCTCCTCCGCAAGCGACGAAAGCAAGCATAATAGTCATAAGACATAAATATATTATATTTTTCATCTTCTTTTTTATTTAATTTATAACTGAGTTAAACTATAAAAAAAGACAACCTAAGTTGTCTTTGATTTTCTTAAAGATAAGAGAGTTGCTTATTCAGCAGCTTCTTCGGCAGTGTCCGCTTCCTCAGCAGGTTCAGCTTCTTCTGCAGCAGTTGTATCTTCAACAACGACCTCTTCAACAGCTTCTTCATTAGCTTTTACATCATCAGCCTCTTGAGCAGGAGTTTTGTCGCCACTACATGCAGTAAATACAAACATAATAGCTGCCACAAATAAATACATTAATTTTTTCATGAAATTTTTGATTGGTTAATAACTACCGCAAATATACATAAATGAATATAGTAAATCTAATATCTTTGAAAAATGAAAATTTATTTATTAATAATAGCTTGTTTATTATTCTCATGTTCTAACTCTGAGAAAAAAATCCCAAAGAATATCTTGCCGCAAACAACGTTTGAAACTGTTTTAAAAGAAATTCATTTAGAAGAAGCATCCTTTGAGTTAAATAAAATTCAAGATATAGAAAATGCTAAAATCAAATTATCTAATGCCTATTTTGATATTTACAAAAAAAACAAAATCTCTAAAAAAAAATTTATAGAAAATATTGATTACTACTCTAAAGATCCTGAAAAATTAGAAGAAATGTATACAAATATATTGGAGCAACTAACAAAAGAAAAGTCTAAGCTTGATCAGAGATGAACCAATTTGCATATTTATTAATTGTAGCGTCAATGTTAGTAAACTGAAAACCAATTTTTGCTTGAATTTTATCCGCAGAAAAAGAACTCTTAGTCATTGCACTATTAGCAGTTTCTTTTGTGATAAGAGGGGGTTTTCCTGTAATTAGAAACTTTATCGCTTCAATCCTCCAAATAATTTCCTTTAAAAAAGGAGTGATTTTTATAGTTGCTTTTGTTTTTCCAAGAGCTACAGCGATCCTATCAAAACAATCACGATATTTAAGATTAGCCCCATTAACAATGAATCTTTCATTTTTTATATCAGAAAATAACAATTGAATTACTGATTCTGCTACATCAACTACATCAACATAACCTGTGCTTCCATGGGTGTAAAATTTCAATCCGTTATAAATTTTTTCAAAAATTTGAGAGCTCCCTTTTGCCCAATTACCAGGGCCTAAAATAACCGATGGGTTTATAATTACAACATCCAGTCCTTCTCCAGAAGCACGCCACACCTCTTGCTCAGAAAAATATTTACTTAGAGCGTAATTACTATCTATTTTTGTAGCTTTAAAATGACATTCTTCATCAACTATCCCAGAAATAGAATTGCGCCCTAAAGCCGCAATTGAACTCACAAAACCTGCCTTTTTTATACCAGAAGTTAAAGCAATATTCATCACATTTGCAGTGCCCTCAATGTTTACTTTCTTCAAAAGTTGAATGTCAGATGGAGAATAAGAAACAATACCTGCGCAATGTAAAATAAAGTCGCAATCTTTCATTCCCTCTTCTAATGAGGGGATATCATTCAGATCTCCTTCAAACCAATTTATTTTACTGAAGAGATCATCTGCTTTATAATAGGTAAAAATACTTTTGCAAACATCCAAAGAGGAGGATGCTCTTTTAAGGGCTTTAAACTCTTTAGATTGCTGAGCTAATTTTAATAAAACGTGTGAGCCAACTAAGCCAGTCCCTCCAGTAACAAATATCATATAGCAAAGATACTAGTTTAGAATTTAGCCTGCATATGTTATAGCTTAGATTTAATAATTTATATATTTTTGAGAAAAATAATTTAGAATGGACTTTATAAAAGAATTAAAATGGCGAGGGATGATACACGATATCGTTCCAGGTACAGAGGAGCAGTTTGAGAAAGAAATGACTGCTGCTTATATTGGATTTGATCCAACAGCAGATTCCTTGCATATTGGGAGCTTAGTTCAAATTATGATTTTAGTGCACCTACAAAGATGTGGGCATAAACCCTTTGCTTTAGTTGGCGGAGCTACTGGAATGGTAGGAGACCCTTCAGGAAAAAATAAAGAGCGCAATTTACTAGATGAGAAAACATTAGAGCATAACATAACCTCTTTAAAAAAACAATTGAAGAAATTCTTGGATTTTAATTGTGGGGAAGCCTCGGCAGAGATAGTAAATAATTATACTTGGCTTAAAGAGTTTTCTTTTTTAGATTTTATACGTGATATAGGAAAGCATATGTCCATAAATTATATGATGGCTAAAGATTCAGTAAAAAATAGATTAGAAACAGGCATGAGCTTTACAGAGTTCTCATATCAATTAGTGCAGGGGTATGATTTTTACTGGCTCTGGAAAAATAAAAATTGTAAAGTCCAGTTAGGAGGTTCTGATCAATGGGGAAACATCGTAAGTGGGACTGAACTTATTAGGAGAAAAGGTGAAGGGAAAGCATTTGCTGTGACTACTCCTCTTATTGAAAAAGCAGACGGAGGAAAATTTGGGAAAACAGAAAGTGGGAATATCTGGCTAGATAAGGCAAAAACCTCTCCTTATAAATTTTATCAGTTTTGGTTAAATTCTTCTGATGAAGATTCTAAAAATTATATTAAGATTTTCACACTTTTATCTGAAGATGAAATTAAAGAGTTGATTTCAAATCATGAAGAAAGTCCTCATTTAAGATTATTGCAAAAAACAATTGCAAAGGAAGTGACTACAAGGGTGCATGGGAAAAAAGATTTAGAAATGGCACTAAAGGCATCTAATATTTTATTTGGTAATTCTACGGCTAATGACTTACAATGTTTAGATGAAGATACTTTCCTTGCTGTTTTTGATGGAGTTCCAAAATTTAACATAAAAAAAGCACATTTAAACTCTGACATCTTGGATGTCCTTGCTGAAAAAACTCGAATCTTTGAATCTAAAGGAAGTGCGCGAAGAATGATATCCTCAAATGCTATAAGTATAAATAAAGAAAAAATTACGGAAGATTTCCAATTGTCAAAAGACAACTTATTAAACGAAAAATATATACTAGTACAAAAAGGCAAAAAGAACTATTTCTTAATTATTGTTGAATAATTTTTTGCAAACTCTTTTCTAATTCTTTATGCCTTTGACTCCCAAATAAAATATATGATCCGTTTTTTAAAAAAACTTTAACGCCTAAATCACCTTTTACATTATAACATTTCCCCTTAAACCCATATCGAATACCCCAGCCACCATAATCACCTAATGGCTTGTACTTTAAAGCTTCTATTTTCTCTATGTCACTCTTTTTAATACTATATGATCTAAAATGAATTGGGAAGAATTGATAATGTAACCCTTGTTCATTTACTTGCACTCTTAGTTCAAAAAAATAAAACAACAATGGGATTGCAAGTACTATAATTACACCCGGGCCTGAATTAGGAGATAAAGAAAATGACACAGTTATAATAATTGGCAATAATAAGAGTGACCATACCCGCCATTGTGTAAACTTCTGCTTTTCTTCAAATAGATCACTCATTATTTCATTAGTTTTTGCGCCTTCATTATATTACTAGTTGGCATCTGACATACTTTATGCTCACAAACATAAATCATAGTACTGCCTTGTATGTGTTTTTTTTGCAAGAGCTCCATTTCACTACTTTGAGAAGTGCCAAGCAATAATTTATTTGGAATATATGTCTGATTCAACTCCATGGCTTTAGTATGAGCATCTTTACCTACAACAGCTACCTCATAATAAGGATTAATTTCTTTCAATATCAAATTACCATAATTAGCATACCCAGCAGAAGCATATTTTTGCATGTCTGGCCTTACATTATTTGCTATAATAATAGCTCTTTGCTTATAATTATCCTTATCTAAAAGGGTTCCTAAATCATACAAAACGTTTGCCATTACAGAGTTAGAAGCTGGAATTACATTATCGTTAATTTCCATTTTTCGGGCAACCAATGCTGGATCTAACTTAGAAGTAAAATAGAACATCCCGGAATTGTTATCATAAAAGTTTTCTAAAGAATACGAAACTAGTTGCTCTGATCTTCTTAACCATATTTCATCAAAAGTAGCTTCATAAAGACGAATAAATGCAGAACTTAAAAGGGCATAGTCTTCCAAATAAGCATTAATAGTTGAACGTCCATCTTTATAAGAGTGCCATAACTTCCCGTCATTTTGCATTTGTGTATTAACTATGAAGTGAGCATTCTGCAATGCTACAGCTAAATGCTTTTCCTCTCCAAAAACCATATATGCATCTATATAACCTTTCAGCATAAGCCCATTCCAAGAAGATAATGATTTGTCGTCCAGTCCTGGACGAATACGCTTATCTCTTTGTTTCATTAAGATTTTTTTCCATGCTTTAATTTTATCTTCCAAAACAGATACAGAAACAGTATGCTTTTTAGAAATTTGTTTTTTAGTCTTCTTTTTAAGTAAAATATAGTTCCCGTGCTCCCATAGACCTTTTTTGTTTATATTATAGTAATCTTTGAATATTTCAAAATCTTCACCAAGACATAATTTAAGCTCGGCTTTGCTCCATACATAAAATTTTCCTTCCTCTCCTTCGCTATCGGCATCCAAGGCCGAATAAAATGCTCCATTCTTTCCCATTAGCTCTCGCTGAACAAATTCCAATGTTTCAAAAACTATCTCCTTATACAATGGATTTCTAAATTTTAAATACGCTTCAGAATATAAACTAACCATCTGAGCATTATCATAAAGCATTTTTTCAAAATGAGGAACTTTCCAAGAGTTATCTACTGAGTAACGTGCAAATCCCCCTCCAATTTGATCGTAAATTCCTCCAAAAGCCATTTTATCTAATGTGAGTTCAATATGATCCAATATATCAGTGTTTTTAGCTAAATGCGCATACTTTAATAAAAAACTATATGTATTTGGCATAGGGAATTTTGGAGCGCCATCACTTCCTCCTTCTCTATTGTCAAAACGTTCACCCCAAGCGTCAACCATATTATCTAAATCCTGCCATGTAAAGTCTGCCTCTTGCATGTTCATTCCAAGATTTTCCACTTGCTGAATCCCTAAAGTAAGTCTATCTGCAAACTCAATAACTCTATTTGGATCTTTTTTATATATGCTTGCAAGGCCCAAAATTTCTTTCTTCCAATCTTCTTTTCTGAAATACGTGCCTCCCCAAAAAGGTTTTCCATTAGGTAATGCTACGCAATTAAGAGGCCATCCACCTCTTTGATTCATCAATTGCACAGCTGTCATGTACAACTGATCTATATCTGGCCGCTCTTCCCTGTCTACTTTTATACAAATAAAATTATCATTCATTATTTTAGCAACTGTAGAGTCTTCAAAACTTTCGTGCTCCATAACATGACACCAATGACAAGCGGAATAACCAATGCTAATAAGTAATAATTTATTTTCTTTCTGTGCTTTTTCTAGAGCTACTTCATTCCATGGATACCAATGAACAGGATTATGAGCATGCTGAAGTAAATAAGGGCTAGTTTCGGAAACTAAAGCATTTGTATATTTGTGTTGTTTAATCACTTTTTTTTCTTTTTCTTGACTATTACAACTAATTGTTAAAATCAATAATAATACTAAAACATTAGGCCTATTCATTTTTTAACGAGACTTTGCATAATACTCAAAAAAATACGGTATCGTCTCTATACCCTTTAAATAATTGAAAATTCCATAATGCTCATTAGGGGAGTGAATAGCATCTGAATCCAAACCAAAACCAAGTAGTATAGATTTTACCCCTAATTCTTTTTCGAAAAGTGCAACAATCGGTATAGATCCTCCACTCTTCACAGGAACTGGTTTTTTGCCATAAGTAGTTTCCATTGCTTTACTTGCAGCCAAATAAGCTGGAATATCAGTTGGGGAAACATAAGGTTCTCCTCCGTGATGAGGAGTAACTTTAACTTTTACTGAATTTGGAGCTATACTTGAAAAATAATCGGAAAACAACTCTGTTATTTCTTCATCGCTTTGTTTAGGAACTAAGCGCATAGAAATCTTTGCATATGCTTTTGAAGGGATTACAGTTTTTGCCCCCTCGCCAGTATATCCTCCCCAAATCCCATTTACATCTAATGTCGGGCGAATCCCAGTTCGCTCCATAGTAGTATATCCTTCTTCTCCATGAATATCAGAAAGGTCTAACTCCTTCTTATATTTATCCAATGAAAAAGGGGCTCTAGCCATTTCTACTCTTTCTTCAGTTGATAACTCCATTACATTATCATAGAAGCCGGGGATAGTAATATGATTATTTTCATCTTTCATTTTTGATATCATCTCACACAGAATATTAATTGGGTTTGCAACTGCCCCTCCATATAATCCTGAATGCAGATCACGATTAGGACCAGTAACTTCCACCTCAAGATAACTAAGCCCTTTCAACCCTGTTGTAATAGATGGCGTATCATTTGCAATAATTCCTGTATCTGAAATTAGTATTGCATCGCATTTTAATCTTTCTTTATTGTCTTTTACAAAAACCCCTAGATTTTCTGACCCTACTTCTTCTTCCCCTTCAATCATAAATTTAATATTACATGGCAATGTAGCTGTATTGATCATAAGTTCAAAAGCCTTTATATGCATATAAAACTGTCCTTTATCATCACAAGCCCCTCTAGCAAAAATAGCTCCTTCAGGATGTATGTCCGTCTTTTTAATAACAGGATCAAACGGTCCGCCTTCCCATAGTTCTAAAGGATCGGCAGGCTGCACATCATAATGTCCATATACCAAAACGGTTGGCAAATCAGTATCTACTATTTTCTCTCCATACACAATTGGATAACCTTTTGTTTTGCAAATTTCAATTTTATCTGCGCCTGCATTCTTCATGGATTTTGCCACTTCATCAGCACAATTAAGCACATCTTGCTTGTAAGCCGGATCTGCAGAAATTGAAGGTATTTTTAAAAGATCAACTAACTCATTAATAAATCTATTTTTATTGTCGTTTATGTAATTTTTTATTTGTTCCATTTCTTATCTTATTAAACTGTTTCCTGTCATTTCATTTGGAATTTTAACGTCCATTATTTGCAATATGGTAGGGGCAATATCCGCTAATTTCCCATTTTCTATTTTATTAAATCCTGTATTAATCGCAAAACAAGGAACCGGATTTGTAGTGTGTGCAGTATTTGGAGTCCCATCTATATTTATTGCAAAATCTGCATTCCCATGATCTGCAATTATTATAAATGCATAATCATTCTTTAGTCCTGCCTTCACCACTTTTTCTACACATTTATCTACGGATTCTACTGCTTTTACAATAGCATTATAATCTCCAGTATGCCCAACCATATCAGGATTAGCAAAATTCAAACACACAAAATCTGTTTCTCCTTTCTCAAGTTCTACTATAATAGTAGAAGTCACACCTAAAGCACTCATTTGAGGCTGCAAATCATAAGTTGCAACCTTTGGAGAATTTACCATTAATCTTTTTTCACCAACAAACTCTTCCTCTCTGCCTCCTGAAAAGAAGAACGTAACATGTGGATATTTCTCAGTCTCAGCAATCCGGATTTGCATTTTTCCATTATTTTCTAGAACTTCACCTAAAGTGCTTTTTATATGTTCTTTATCGTAAATTACATTTACATTTTTAAATGTATTATCATAATTTGTCATTGTGGTGTAGTGCAAATTTAAAGTGCTCATTCTTAAATCTGGCATATCACTTTGAGTTAATACAGTAGTGATTTCTCTACATCTATCTGTTCGAAAATTGAAACAAATAACGGCATCATCATCTTTTATAGTGACAATTGGATTCCTATTTTCATCTACAACAATAATTGGTTTAATGAATTCATCAGTCTCTCCATTATTATAAGAATTTTGAATGCTTTCTAGTAAATTGCAAGATTTTTCACCCTTTCCATTTACCATTAGGTCATAAGAAAGCTTTACTCTCTCCCATCTTTTGTCTCTGTCCATAGCATAATACCTGCCACAAACAGAACCAATTCTTGCTCCAAATAAATTTTTCTCTAACTTTTCAATGAAGCCTTTCCCGCTTTTTGGATCACAATCTCTTCCGTCAGTAAAAGCGTGAATAAAAACATTCTTTAAGCCATATTTATTAGCTAACTCGCAAATCTTATACAAATGATTTTGATGAGAATGAATTCCTCCATCAGAAAGCAGGCCAATTAAATGGAGTGGTTTATTGTTTGCCTTTGCATAAATAAAAGATTTTTTTAAATTTTCCATTTCAGCAATTGAGTTGTCTTTACAAGCAATATTAATTTTTACTAAATCCTGGTACACAACCCTTCCTGCCCCAATATTTAAATGTCCAACTTCTGAATTTCCCATTTGACCTTTTGGAAGACCAACATTCTCCCCATCTGTTAAAAGTTCAGAGTTAGGGTGTTTTATATAAAGAGAGTCTATAAAAGGGGTCTTGGCATTATGTATAGCGTCGGATTTTGTTTTATCACCATGCCCCCAGCCATCTAAAACAATAAGTACAGTTTTTTTTCCTTTCATAGATGAACAAAGATAAAAAAAGAAAAAGTTTAGTTACTTAGAAATAGCATGGAAAAAACTAGACCTCATTTGTTTATGAATCCCATTATCTTTTCCTAATCTTTCTGGATGAAATTGCACTGCAATCATAAAAGGATGTATGTCGGTATCCATAATAGCAGCCTCTGGCAAACCATCATAAGATTTAGCAATAATTTTTATATTCGGTGCAATATCCTTTAACCCCTGATGATGCCAAGAGTTTACTAAGAAAGTATCTTGACCCCATGGGAAAATTAAATTAGTATAATTTATATTTTCACAAGATAACACTATGTCATGCATTACCTCACCATAGTTTCTGTGTATAACTGTAGTGCCAATTTCTGATGGGATGTCTCCATAAAGTGTCCCGCCACTTGCAACATTCATCATTTGCATCCCTCTACAAACTCCAATTAACGGGATTTCATTAGTAAAAGCAAACTCAAATAATTTTCGTTCTAATGTGTCTCTTGCATAGTTGATAGGTCCACAAACTTCTAAATTAACAGTATCATTGTACTCAAGCGGGTTAATATCTTCTCCTCCTGTAAGTATAATGCCATCAGCTAATGCCAATATACTATCCGTATTTTTAATAGTATAAGCATCTAGTATAATTACATCTTTATTTTCTATCCATTTTATATAATTTGAAGAGGCTTTAGATAGTATAACCGTTCTGGTCTGATCTTCTTGACAAGAAAAAAGAGTTAAGACACAAAGTAAAACAAGTAGTGTTTTTTTCATAATTTTAGTTTCTTATCTTTTTGATCTGTGATTTGCCATTTAGAAAATTTTTCTTCATTCCAGTTTATAAAAGGCCGATGATGATATTGATAAAATCTAAATTCTGGTTTAGGCGTGTTCTTCTCCTTAATAAAACTAACTGTATTCTCAAGAACTTGATTAACCATAAGATCATACTTAGTAAAAACTCTTATATCTTGCCCTAACCCAATCATAGATAAGCAAAGTAATATAAGTAGTAGTTTTTTCATTTTAGTTTATTGTTAATCTATTGTTTTAAAGTCCAAATATACCATTAATCAATCTTATTAACTCAGGCGTCTTTAATCAATTACATTTTTCAATACTAAAATGATTTATATTTAATTTTAAAAATTGCCTTTTTATTGCAAAAAAGTGCATTTTATTACAAATAAGTGTCGTTTTATTGCAAAAAAGTGCGTTTTAATTACATTTTGGCAATATTTATATTAAGAAAAAATGGGGGTTTTCAAAAAGCCACTAAAATAGAGCCCCTATAATTTAATAAAAATGCTTGAAAATGCTGAAAAACACACCAAAACTACACTAAAATGAGTATTTTTTGCATTATTTTATCACTTTTCCACATTTTATCAATATTTGGCATACTCATAATTTGCTGCATAATTTTTTCTTGTTTAATCCCAATTTCCCAAGCCTCGGCATAAGGTGTGTTTGTAAAACTAACCATAGAATAAAGTGGAATCCATTTTGCAGGATATAAATTAGCAAATTTCTTTTCTATTTTTTTCTGGAGTAAAAATTTAGGATCAGCCGTTTTATCTCGCATTACAATAAAATTATGCATAGACAAATCCTGAACACCATCCCCATTTGGTTTTCTAATTCTAGAATATTCATCAAAACATGCTGCAAAATTATCTTCATTCTTATCTAGCAATTCATCCAAAATTCTACAATCTTCAAAGCCCGCATTCATCCCCTGGCCATAAAAAGGAACAGTAGCATGTGCAGCATCCCCAATAAGTAAAGACTTGTCATTAATGTGCCATGGAAATGTCCTTACAATTCCCAAATTAGATGTAGGGTTAGAGACCCATTGTTCATATAGATTTGGAACCAATTTGCTAAAATCTGAAAATAGGTCCGCAAAATAATTTTCAACTTCATCTTTCGTGTTTAACCCATCAAAAGAATTCTTCCCCTTCTTTGGGGCAAACAAAGTGCAAGTAAAACTGCCATCCAAATTGGCTAAAGCCATTAACATAAAATCTCCTCTTGGCCAAATATGTAATGCATTCTTCTCTAATAGGTGCGTATCATTATCTCCTGAAGGAATTAAAAGCTCTTTGTAGTTATGCTCAATTTCATTATACTCATAATCATGTTTATACTTATTAACCATTTTTTTTCTAACTACTGAAAAAGCCCCGTCAGCACCAATCAAGAAGTCAGATTTTATATTTTGATGTTTTTTTGATTCTGTATTCTCAAAAGCAGCTATTGAGCGTTCAAAATCTACGTCTACACATCTTTCATTAAAATATAAGGATGCTCCATTTTTTGCAGCTAAATTCATCATTAACATATTCATTTGGGCTCTAGAAACTGAATAAATAGCTTCTCCTTTGTTTCCATATGGCTGATCTGTCAATCTGCCTTTAACATCATGCATAACACGTTTATATACTGGTATTGAAATCTTCATCACTTCTTTGTCTATACCGGCCTTTTTAAGTGCAGTCCAGCCTCTTTTAGAAAGCACTAAATTAATTGACTTACCTGCCGTTATTATCTCGGAACGTAAATCTTTTCTTCTTTCAAAAACATTTACCTTATAGCCTCGATTTGTCATAAATAAAGAGCATAATGATCCGACAAGACCTGCTCCAATAATTGTGATTTCTTTCTTCATTAAATTGATGATTTTAATATTCTATAGAACTTAAATACATCTGAGAAACTATTATATAATGGGACAGGGGCTACACGAATTACATCCGGTGCTCGCCAATCTGCAATCACTCCTTGTGCCATGATTGCATCAAACAATGCTTTATTTCCATTCTTTACTCGAATAGATATCTGACAGCCCCTCTCTTTTGGGGTAATAATTTGTATTCTATTCGTTTTAATAGTACTCAATAAGAACACTAAATAATCTGTTAGTTTTTTAGATTTTACAACTAACCTTTCCATGCCCACCTCATCAAAGATGGAAAGTGAAGCTCGGATTGCTGCCAGTGATAGAATTGGCGGATTACTTAATTGCCAGCCTTCTACTGATTTTATAGCTTTGAATGTGTTAGGCATGTCAAAACGCGTCTCTTTATCATGCCCCCACCAACCAGCAAATCTAGGCAGATCTGAACTGTGGTGCTTTTCATGTACAAAAGCCCCTGCAACAGAACCAGGTCCTGAATTTAAATATTTATATGAGCACCAAACAGCAAAATCAATATCCCACTTATGCAAATCTAGCTGTATATTTCCAACTGCATGTGCTAAATCAAAACCAACAAAAATCCCCCTCTCTTTTCCTGCTTTGACAATCCTCTCAAAATCAAATACTTGACCCGTATAATAATTTACACCCCCAAGCATAATTAACGCAATCTTATCCCCTTCATCTCTGATTATGTCTTCAATATCATCAATTCTAATTGACGCCTCTCCTCTTCTAGAATTTAATTTGATTAAACAATCATCTACAGAATATCCATGATGTTTTATTTGTGATTCTACAGCATATATATCAGAAGGAAATGCATCAGCTTCAATAATAATCTTGTATCTATTTTTAGTAGGCCTATAAAAGGATACCAGCATCAAATGCAAATTAACAGTAAGTGTATTCATTGCAACGACTTCTGATTTTTTCGCTCCAACAATTTTTGAGTAACTTTCAGTTAAAAATTCGTGATAAGTCATCCAGGGGTTTTTAGCATGAAAATGGCCTTCCACTCCAAATGTTGCCCAATCTTCTAATTCTTGATTTAGAAATTTTTTTGTTCTTTTTGCCTGTAGTCCAAGCGAATTTCCACAAAAATAAATATGCTCCTTTCCATTTTTTTGCAAAGGAATATGAAACTCATCCCTATACTTTTTCAGATCATCATTTAAATCTAAATCTAAAGAAAATTTTTCTGTGTTTTTATAATTCATTGATTTTATATAAAATAGGCCTACTTGGAGCCGCATCTGATACAAATGCTGGAATTTGCAGATTTAGTAAATAGTTCCCATCTTTAACATCTTTAGACACAAAAATCATTTCAGTGATTGTTTTGTGTTGCGTATTAGGATTAAATTCTCTTTCTTTTGTTTCCCAAAAGATATTGTGAGAAGAAAGATGTCCATCATCAAGTAATCTGTCAACTGAAGGAATGTCTACTAACAAATGCTTTACTCCCAAGCTTACAACATACTCCATCGCATCAATACTTAAAAATGACGGGGACTCATTCATATAATCTCTACTTTTCTTAGTCTCAGGATTTGGAAGAGTTCTAATAATTAGTCCTTGCAAAAATTCCGGATTTATATTTTTTAGTTGTGACAATAAAGCTTGTTTTGTAATTACCACATCTCCAGTGTGTAGGCTAGGGATGTAATTTTCATTAGTATTTGTTGGTGTAACAGAAATGATAGTGCTAGGGATCATACTCCTATTTAAAGAAGATAAAATATCAACTCTTTTGTCTGTAATGTGGCCAATACATTCGGTATGAGTCCCATTACAATGTGGAGTAAAACTATAGGTCTCAAAATTACATGGACCTCCTTTTCTTGTGTCTCCAATAAACTGTCCATCTTGGTAAGCTTTCGAGGTGGCCTTATCAACTCCATAAGTGTTAGGCTGCTCTCCATTAAAATATAGAGGAATAGAAATGTCAATTCCTTTTGAGAAGTCAACAGTATGTTTTTTAAACCCAATTTCAATCTCTGCTTTCATTATATAAAATCTTCTTTTTTGACCCCTAGCCAATCTAAAACATTTTTATGCCAAATATCTTTTTCTTCCTGCTCTGTCAACACTCCTATTTCCTTTGCATAATCCAAAACTCTTCCAGGATATGAAGTCCCTACACCTTCAATTTCTCCTAGTGGAAAAGGATCATCTAATCCCATTATTATTTGACTAACTCCAACACGTTTTTTTAATAGCTCTAAAGTGTGTGAATCATGCACCAATGTATCAAAATATAAATTTTTGTGCCCTAATGTTTTTCTAGGGTCTTCTAATTTTTTAAAAATATCTGGGCGACCGTCAAACCCTTGAATTCTTCTGCCATAGTTAGCAATTCCTAGCATTCCACCATGAGCAAAACTGGTTCTTAAATTTGGATATTTATTTGGCAAATCTCTAAGAGCAAAAAGATGCAATGTATCCGCACATTGAGCCATCATCCAAACCAAATGAAATCTCCAGTATTCGTTTTTTAATGCTATCATTTTCTCTCCATCATAAGGATGAATTTGCACTGCCAATCCATATTCGTTAGCTAGCTCAAATATTGGGTCTAAGTCTACTTCAGCAACTGACAGCCACTCTCCTTTTGCATTTAAAAAATGAGTAGGCAAACAAAGTAATTTTAATCCAAGTTCATTCACACATCGAGAAATTTCCTTAAGAGCTTGATCCATATATAAGGGCTGAACTACAAATCCACAAGTAAACTTTTTGGGATACTCACTTTGAATAGAAGCGTTAAAATCATTTTGAAAACGAATTGCGTCAAAGCAATCTTGCTTTTCCCATCCATTACAGTATAACTGTGAAAGACATAACATAACACCATGATCAATATTATGTTGATTCATCCATTCTATTTTTTCTTTAATGAAAAAACCAGTACTGTTAATTGGCCTAGACCAGTCTCCTTGCCTCATGAATCTCTTATCTTCATCAATCCAAAAAAGTTTCTTTTCCTTCATAAACTTTGGAATCTGAAAGGGCTCTGGAAGTATATGTCCGTGTCCATTTATCCGCATGATGTAATTTTAAATTTATTTAATGACTTGATTTGAAAAATTGATTAATAGTAACCCTTCTTCTAATCTGTATATCTTTCATCCACTTCCATAACTTCCCCCGTTTTCGGACAAGTTCTTAATTTCTCATCAGAATAAAATCGCTTAAATACAGGAAGAAAATCTTTTTCTATATTAGTTAGATTAAAATACTCTTCATATAGTAAAACGTTAGCCGTATCAGAAAACCACATTAAACCATCTTTATCTGTTTTTTTTCTTTTTCTTTCTATAACCAAGCCAATTGAGCCTTCAGGTCTTGCTGGTGAATGTGGGACTTTAGGAGGTAAAAGAAACATCTCTCCTTCTTTAATTGGGACCTCAACCAATTTTCCATTTTGTTGTGTTTTTACCACTATATCTCCTTTAATTTGGTAGAACAGCTCTTCAGATTCATTATAGTGATAATCTTTTCTTGCATTTGGGCCGGCAACTATCATTACGATATAGTCTTCCGATTCAATATATAAATTTTTATTGCCTACGGGAGGCTTTAATAAATGTCTGTTTTCGTCTATCCATTTTTGCAGGTTAAAGGGGGTTTTCATTGCCATAATTTATAATTTTTATATTGTTGCTATTACTTTTAATTCTATTGCTATAGGCGTAGGGAGGCTCTTAACCTCAACAGTTGTCCTACACGGCTGATTGTCCTTAAAATATTCTGCATATATCTCATTATATTTTCTAAAGTCAGCTTTCATATTAGTAAGAAAAACCTGAACATCTACTATATTATTCCAAGAAGATCCCGAGTCTTCCAAAATAAACTTAATATTTTCAAAGACAGAATGACATTGATTTTCAATATCATAACTTTGAATCTCTCCATTTGAATTTAACGTGACTCCTGGAATATCTGCTTGACCTGCTTTTCTGGGCCCTACTCCGGAAAGAAATAAAAAATTTCCAACCTTACGAGCATGAGGGTATAATCCTACTGCTCCAGGAGCTCTATCTGAATTGAATTTCTCTCCGTTCATTTTCTTATTAAATCTTTTTATACATATAGTAATGTGGCCCTATTCCTTCTATATCAAATAGCTCTCCAGAGATCTTAAAACCTACGGATTTATAAAAATCTAATGCCAATAATCGGGCATTACACCATACAAAATCTGCTTCTTTTGACTTAAGCTCTAAAAATGCTGCTCTCATAAGCTCTCTAGCATAGCCTCTTCTCTGAAAATTAGAATCAGTTGCCATGCCTCTTAACCTGTACGGTTTTACAGCATTTATTTTTTTAGATTTTTCTGGATAAAATGTAGCGCATGTAACAATCTTATTGTCTAAAATACTAGTCATGTGAAAAGTGCTTTCTTCATTGTCCCTCAAATAAGATGTAGTAGAAAAATTTTGGCCTTTTCTTAATTCGGCATGCCTTAAGGATCTTATCTTATCAGCATCTACACTCTTTATTTCTATTGCCAATTCTGACTCCATTTTTAAATTCTAACACAAATGTTCTTGGGTTCTGTAAAAAACTCTAAAGATTTAAACCCCCCTTCACGTCCAACTCCTGATTGTTTCATCCCTCCAAAAGGTATTCTTAAATCTCTAAGCATCCAGGTATTTATCCAGACTACTCCTGAATCAATATTTGCTGCCACCCTATGCCCTCTACTAATACTTTCTGTAAAAATAGATGCTGAGAGACCGTACTTTGTAGAGTTTGCCATATCAACTACTTCTTTTTCTGTTTTAAAAGAAATTAACGAAACAACTGGGCCGAATATTTCCTCTTGATTAATATCACAATCATATGATAGCCCCTCAATTATTGTTGGTTCAATATAATAACCATCTTTTGACTCTCCATCTAATATTACACGCGTTCCACCAAGAATAATTTTGCCCCCTAACTCCTTTGCCTGTTCAATTTTAGATAATATTTTATTCATATGATCCTTAGAAACTACTGCTCCTAAATTTGAACTTAGCTCTTTTGGGTCTCCTACTTTTAATTTTTTAGTTTTTTCTATTAATGCAATTTTAAATTTTTCGTAGATGCCCTCTTGAACAAAAAGACGCGACCCACACAAACATATTTGTCCTTGATTTGTGAAAGCAGCACGTGCCGCTGCACTAACTGCCTTGTCAAAATCAGCATCTGCAAAAATAATGTTTGGGTTTTTCCCTCCTAGTTCTAACGAGACTTTTTTGAACATTGGAGCTGTTACTGTTGCAATGTGTTTTCCTGTGACTGTCCCTCCAGTAAAAGAAATGATTGGCGTGTCAGGGTGTGTAGTAAGCGGGTCTCCTATTTTACTTCCTAATCCGTGTACAATATTCAAAACTCCTTTTGGCAAACCCGCCTCAATGCAAATTTTACTTAAAATAAAGGCCGTCATAGGCGTAACCTCAGAAGGCTTTGCAACCACAGTATTTCCAGATGCTAGTGCTGGCGCGATCTTCCAGGTTAGCAAGTAAAGCGGCAAATTCCAAGGAGATATACAAGCTGCTACACCAACGGGCTGCCGAAGAGTATAGTTAATTGCCATACCATCCATTTCATGCATCTGAGAGCTATCATGTAGAATAGCTCCAGCAAAGAATCTTATGTTGGCTGGCGCTCGTGGTATATCGACATGAGCAGCTAAAGTTTCAGGCTTCCCGTTATCTTTACTTTCTGCTTTTATCAGTTCGTTTGAGTATTTCTCAATAATATCTGCAAGCTTCATTAAAATATCTGAGCGCTCTTGCTTTGGTGTCTTGCTCCAAGTATTAAACGCTTCTTTTGCTGCTGCAACTGCATTATTTATATCTAATTCTTCAGAGTCAGGGGCTAAAGAGTATACCTGACCGTTAGAAGGATTGTAATTGTCTAAATAATTACCACTTGTTGGCTCTACTAATTCTCCATTTATATAATTTAGGATCTTTTCCATTATAAACTATTAGTTCTTCCACCGTCTACAGGAACATTAATCCCATTAATATATGAGGCAGCTGGAGTGCATAAAAAAGCTATAGCATTTGCAACTTCATTAGCTTCTCCAAATCGATTTGCTGGAACCGATCCTTTCATAATTTCTGCAATCTCTTCCTCTAATTTTCCTTGTTTTTCTGCTTTATTGGAAATTATACTTTTTAATCTATTTGTATTTGTAAATCCTGGCAAAACATTATTAACTGTAATTCCATGCGAACCCAGTTCAATAGACAATGTTTTTGCCCAATTTGCCACTGCTGCCCTTATAGTATTAGAGACTCCCAGTCCAGGAATTGGCGCTTTTACAGATGTAGAAATAATATTTACAATTCTACCAAAACACTCTTTCTTCATCCCTTCAACAACCTTCTGAACTAATATTTGATTATTAAGTAAATGCATTTTAAAAGCATCCTCAAAATCATTAATATCAGCATCAACAATAGGGCCTCCTGCGGGACCTCCGGCATTATTAATTAGAATATGATAATTCCCATCTAATAATGCTACAGCTGATTTTAACTTGTCTGTATTAGAAAAATCTACACAAATAAACGTATGCTTCTGCCCTATTGATTTGTCTAATTTATCTAATGCCTCTAAAAGCTTATTTTTATTTCTTGCAATTAAAGTAATATTTGCTCCCAATTTTGCTAATTCAATGGCGGAAGCCTCTCCAATTCCTTGAGTGCTGCCACATACAATTGCATTTTTATTTTTTAAATCTAGATTCATTTGTTAGAAGTTTGTTATTTACGGGAATTACTATGGTTAAATGAAAGTGTCTCTTTTATATTTTCAGGTAAAGATGGCAAATAAGATCTAGATATCATAAGAGTTGCAATATTTGCTAAATCAGTAAATAATTTATGCTTGTCTACAGTCTGTTTTAAATACCCCTGTCCTGAACTTCCTCCAGTACCTATTTTTTGCCCAAGCATTTTCTCTACCATCTGAACGTGTCTAAATCTCCAAGTGGCAATTTTATGATCAAGTTCAACTAAACTTCTAAGGAATTGATATGGCAAATGTAAAATTGGCTGGTCTCTATATAGGTTAATAAGTAGAGACGACATAGTTGCTTTGTAAGACAACTTTGTTTCTCCAGATGCAATTGCTTTGTTATGCTCCTTCTCGCTTAATACTCTTTCAAAATATTTCCTATTCTCGTCAATCATTCGGATCCTAAGCGCCTTATCCTCATCTGTTAAGTTAGCAACTTTAATTCCTTTAATCTCTTTTTCCAGCATTTCATTTACTGCCTCTTCATATTTTTTAGTGAAATTAAACCCTTCCATGCTTAAAAATGGAATTCTCTCTAACCATTTCTCTACTAAAAAAAATAAAGACGGATTATCTTCCAGATCTAATATTTCCTCCTTCTTTTCACCTTCAAAATGAGAGTGATAAGGGCATCCTCCAAATTGATGCCTTTTCTCTATTTTAAGACCTAACATTACCTCTAACTTTCTAAATTGATGCGATTGAAATCCAGAGGCAGGAGATAGATGATCCCTAAACTCTAAGAAATCCAAAGAAGTCATGGTTTCTAAAATATCCAATTGCCCCACAAGAGTAGTCATGATTTTATTTACTCTATCCATTCTACTAACAACAACTCCAATATTACTCTCATCAATCTTTTCAGCCTTAAACAAAGCCATTGCCGAATCTAGCTCATGTAATATCTGTTTAAACCATAACTCATATGTTTGATGAATAATAATAAAAAGCATCTCTTCATGAGCCTCTTTGCCTTTTTCTTTGCTAACAAGATTTTGAGCATCCAACACTTTGTCAAGTGATAGGTAGTTTATATAACGAAGTGATGATGGTTTTTCTGACATGAAAGCTTTTTAATACAGCAGTAAAAGTAAGAAATATGATTTAAAAAATCGACTCTGAAATAACTAAAAGAAAATAACTAACCAGACTTAATGATTCCACCCAAAAAGAGAAAAACATTTTTCCATTGCTTTTATCTGATTTTTGAATGAAAATTGAAGCCAAAATATACAAGAAAATTAATGCTAGTAAATGTGGCATAATTAAAGACATTTCAACATATTGAAAAAAGGCAATTGTGCCACAAATAAAAAGAGAAAATATAGCAATATTTTTAGCTCTTTGTGCTCCAAAAAATAAAGGAATTGTGATTATATCTTGTGAGTCATAACCAATATCTCTAATGTCAAAAGGTATAGTTATTGCAAAAACAAATAAAAAAAGAGACGTAAATTTCCAAATAATATTTTGAGATATTGGAATATTATTCTCCAATACTAAAAGTAGCATAGCACTAACAGCCCAAACGAAAGAAATAATGAAGATTTTAGCAAACGGTATTTTCCTTATTCCAAATGGATAAAAGACAGAAATAGTGCCTGCAAACAATATAGCTAGCTGAGTGCTTGATTTAAAGCCAAGAAAAAGATACAAATTTATTAAGACAGCAAGAAACATTAAAATGTAAATTGCTCTTCTATTCTTGTCTAGCCAGGCCTTAGAAGAGTGTTCATGCTCTTTTTTCATCCTAATTGTTCTCTGAAAATTATAAGCGACTATGGTAGAAAAAAAAACAAACTGAGAAATTTTAAAATTAGCTGTTTCTAATAATATCTCAGTGCTAAATACCAACCCTAGGACACAAAAGGCTACCCAAATATTACTATTGATACAAAACTGAATTATTGACTTCACCTCCCCAAAGTACTAAATAACAATATTTACAATTCGTTTAGGGACAACAATAACTTTTTTAGGTGATTTTCCTTCCAAATAATGAAGTGTTTTCTCATGCTTCATAATCTCAATCTCAACCTCATCTTTTGTCATTTCAAAAGGAAGGGCTATTGTAAAGCGAGTTTTACCATTAAACGAAACAGGATATGTTATTTCATCTTCTATTAAATAGCTTGAATTAAATTTTGGAAAAGAAGCCGATGTGACTGAGATTTTATTTCCTAATTTCTGCCATATCTCTTCTGAAATATGGGGCGCATATGAGGATAAAATCACAGTGAATCCTGAAATGATTTCTCGATTATTACACTTTTGGTCTGTTAGCTCATTTACACAAATCATAAATGTGCTTACAACAGTATTAAAAGAGTGTCTTTCGATTTCTTCTTCTACCTTTTTGATGGTTTTATGCAGTGTTTTATAATTTTCCTTAGATGGTTTTTCTTCAGAAATACTAAAATCATTTTCACTATCATGAACTAACCTCCAGAATTTTCTTAGAAAATTATGAACCCCATTAATACCCTTTACATCCCAAGGTTTAAATTGCTCTAAAGGACCTAAAAACATCTCGTATAGACGTAAAGTGTCTGCTCCAAAATCTTCAACCAAATCATCTGGAGTTTGCACATTGTATTTTGACTTGGACATTTTTTCTACTTCATGCCCACACAAATATTTTCCGTCATCGCTAAAAACAAACTCTGCATCACAATACTCTGCTCGCCAATTTCTAAATGCCTCAATATCCAAAATATCATTCTCTACAAAGCTGATGTCTACATACAAACGTGTTGTTTCATAACTCTTTCTTTTGTCAAAACTTACAAAAGTATTACTGTCTTTTACTCTATAAACAAAAGAAGATCTGCCTAAAATCATTCCCTGATTTATCATCTTCTTAAATGGCTCATCAAATGAAATGAATCCTCTGTCAAATAAAAATTTCGTCCAAAAACGAGAATATAATAAATGTCCTACAGCGTGCTCAGCTCCTCCTATATACAAATCAACTTGGCCCCAATAATCTGAATTTTCCTTTGCGCAGAACTCCCCGTCATTATTAGCATCCATGTATCTTAAAAAATACCAAGAACTTCCGGCCCATCCTGGCATAATATTAGTTTCCATTCTATCTCCTTCATATACATTCCAATCTTTCTTTTTTGCTCTTGCTAATGGAGGCTCTCCACTTGAAGTTGGCAAATATTTATCAACTGGCGGAAGCATTACATTCTTATTGTCATCTAAAATATAAGGAACATTCCCTTTGTAAAAAACTGGAAATGGTTCTCCCCAATATCTTTGTCTGCTAAAAACTGCATCCCTTAACCTATAGTTTATTTTTCCCTTTCCAAGCCCTCCTTCTTCAATTTTATAGATAGCTAAATTTATAGCCTTTTTAACAGATAATCCATTTAAGAAATCTGAATTTGTAATACTTGCGTTTTTATCTTCATAAGCATTTTCACTAACATCAATGTCTTTAAATATATTCAATATTTTAATGCCAAAATGATTTGCAAAATCCCAATCTCTTTGATCCCCACAAGGAACAGCCATAACAGCCCCTGTTCCATATGTTGCAAGAACATACTCTCCAATCCATATAGCAACTTTTTTTCCTGTAAATGGATGAATCGCAAAAGAACCCGTAAACACCCCGGTTACACTTTTATCGATCTCCCTATCCCTTTCAGATTTTAATTTTGCTTTATTTATATATTCTACTACATTTGATTTTTGAG
>Ga0066831_10000001_pt1 | contig 43331 bp, 44 predicted proteins | sample ETNtaG_FD_66436 | JGI IMG/M metagenome (GOLD analysis project Ga0066831, IMG submission 66436) | Marine microbial and viral communities from oxygen minimum zone, Eastern Pacific Ocean - ETNP201306PF49B | ecosystem: Environmental > Aquatic > Marine > Oceanic | place: Pacific Ocean: Eastern... | reverse complement strand
ACAGTGCTAACATTTTCATTTTCTGTAAACTCATCAGGAAGTGCAGATCGTAAAGAATCTGATACAATCAAATTATCAGGATTACCCAGTACTCTTTGCCACTCTGTATACATTTGATCTGGGCTTTTCTTTTCTTCTTGATCACTCATTTTCATCCTCCTCTACATAATATGCAACATCGCGTCGGATGTCATCCATCTCTGCCGCATACTCTAAATCTCTTTCTGTGATGTTATTGACATCATGTGTATAAACTTCAATATGAACTTTTGGAAACTCTGATATTACTTTGGCATAATGTCCTGTTTCAGACTCATAAGCAAATAGCTCTGTTAGAAAGCTTCTATACTCATGATGATCCTTAAATTCAAATGTTTTTCCTAGTCTCTCAGGGTCAGACAATCGTTCCCAATCAAATTGCTTAGGAGTAATGGGTGTATTTATTGTAAGCGTAATAGAAGACTCCCTAAGTGGCTTTCTTTTATCTTCTTCAAAATAATTTCCCATAATTTCCTGCAATGATCTCATTAGGCACCTTGCTCCTGAAAATCTGCTGTTTGATTTAGAGCTTGTGATAAAACTGCCTCTCTTTTTGCAGCTGGCATGCCGTCCCATATTGCACGCGATTGCTGAACTAGATCATCGGATAGTTGTCCCATTTCTTCTAGCTCTATAAATCGATTATCGAGACTGTCAATAATTTGATCTCTTGATTCCGCAGGTACATCACCAGAACTAATTAGTTTATCTAGTTTGATCTTAAGCGATTGTCTATCCCTTTTCGCCCCACCTGTAACCTGATTCATAACACTTTGGTCAAGCTTTGCAGGAATTCCTAGCTGAGCCATATGATCTTTAATTCTCTTTCGCGCTTCTCTCGATACTTTTTGATATGCCGGCATCAAGAATGCAGCAACAAAAAAGAAACGAAATGAATCCAGCTCATTAACAGCATTGGGAGCCTGCTGAAGCTCAACTACATCCTCTGCATCAATCATTTCAGTAGCAGCCATCAAATCTATATACTCACCGGTTGCGAAATCACGAAGCCCGTTCATATCTTCAGGTTTAACCTTAAGTGCAAAATAATTTGTCTTCTTAAGAATCTTGTCGATATGCTGTCTAACGCCAGGGGCACCTGAAAATCCCATTTGATCTGCTAGATCTTCTAGAGTTTCTCCCTCAGGTCCACCACCACCGCCGTCATCACCACCGCCGCCGCCTGCGCCGGCGCCAGATCGATACTCTTCAAACTCTGCTTTATCGTCATCACTTAACATTTCCAGAAGAATTTCTCGAACCATGTGGCGAAATGTTTCTTCTTTTACCTCTTTCTTTTCTTCACCCTTAGGTGTAAGAGGCTCTGTTTCACCTTTTTCTGCTTCAGATTCTTGATCACCAAGCTGCCCTTTTGTATCGGGGGCATTTTGTTTTTCAGTAGCAGTATCTAAAAGCTTGTGGAGTTCTTTATAGAAAAATCCAATTTGATCACCTGGTACAAGTTGTGCTATTGCTGCAGCGCTTTTACTTAATTGAGCTGTATTGTCAGGCTTGAAATCTTCATCTTCAATGGGCGGTCGTTCTACTGCCAATTGATTACTCATCATTTCAGTTGGTTGCAAAGGTACCTCATCCGGAACTGTTGGGTCAAAATCCTCATCAGCAGAATCAACAGGTCCGGGTCTGTCATAAATTCCGTACGCCGTATCCATACGATGTCCAACATCTTCAAATAAAGCCATTCGAACAGCTTGTCGAAGTATATGCTTTTTAATTTTCATTCCACACTCCCGTGTCTTTATGATAAATATGTCATTAGTAACTGCAATGTATCAGTTATCTGCTTGTCCTAGGGACCATCCTGCAACTGCGGTCACTGCAATACCTGCAACTAATCCCGTAACTAACCAAAACTCATTTGATTTATACCACTTGGTTTCTAAAGAATAAGCCTCCAAAAATTTAATCTGGTCGTTCTTAGCCTTTAAAATATCTTCATGTAGCTGTGTCTGACTTGTTATTTTTGCACTAAGAAGATCAATATCAAGTTGAAGCTTTGACCTCAAAAGACCAAGCTGACGATCTGTTTCAATTTTACAAGATTGTTCAGTGAATTTTAAATCTACCTGAAGTCTTGCTGCTGCAGCAGTACTAAACAGTGTTCCACTATATGGTGCTACTTGCCCTTTTCTTACAGACGTAATTTTTTCTTCTGTATTGTCTGCCAATGCTGACATGGGCATGGCACACATAAGATACGCAAATATGGTGATAACTGATACGTATTTTTTAGTTTTCATAAGCTAAATTTACGTAGGGATACGCAAGTGTTTATTGATCAATCATTCTTGATCTTAAAACCTGTAAGCTCTGATAGCTTTTCTGTGATGGCATCTGGATCGCCGTCATTTTCTTTAATGATTTTAGTAATCTCTTTGCGCTTCTTTGTGGTTAGATCTTTACTTGCTTTTTCAAAAGCTTTTTCAACATCCTTCATGGTTTCTTTTTGTCGATCTAGTGCGGCAGCTCTAGCAGCAATTTCGGCTTCGTGTGCTCGTCTAAGAGCATCAACTTCCTTCTTGTGTGTCTCATTAGACTTTTCTAAGACAGCACGTGGATCCGGAGGCTTTCTGGTCAATACAAATATAAGCAAAGCAGAACAAAAGCCTACGATTATTTGCCAATATTTTTTACACCATGACCAGACTGACTTTAGCCATACTATTGTAGAACCCCATCCCATTTTTAACTTCTAGGACCATGCTTCCATTGTGTTGCCATATCTACTAAAGCCTGTGTTCCAATATATGCTAAAGTTACTGCTACCCAATTATCACTAGTTACCATTCCGCCGAAACATAGGCCTGTAGCTGTCAACCATGCTAAAAACTTTCTAGAAATAAAGCGTTCTACATAACGATCAGCAAATGCCTTCATTTTTTCTACCATTGAAGATTCCTTTTGTTCAAGTTGGACAGTCACTAGTTTAAGTAGCCCCCACTATCATCATCATCTCCAAACTTCTTAAGATACTCATCTAAAGGATCTCTAGCTGTAGAGCTTGCAGCAGGAACAACCAAATTAGCAACTTCATTAGCTAAATAGGCTTGATTTGTAGCAATAATTTGAATTGCAGCCTCTGCTTCACTGAGTTTTTTACGTAATAGTTCGTTTTCCAATCGCAATTTTTCAATTTCAATTTCTGCGTTAAGAAGACGATTTTTATTGAGTAAACCGAACAAATTACCTCTTATCTAATGGACTTTGATCTTCTATTACGTTAAAGATAGACTCTGCATCCGAATTTGTTACCTGCTTTATGGTTTTTTGTCGTTTATTTTCTTGAATTTCATCCAAAAGCTTATGAATGTAGTTGTCTCCTTCGCAGATAGCTGATGCTAATGCATTAAAGACCTCTTGCATAGAAAGACCTCTTTCAAAGAGCTCAATTCTTAAGCCAGAATGAGTAGATTTTGTTAGATTAATATGGACTGACTTTTTTGTTTCAAAATCAATTAGTTTTGACATTTTGGCCCCTCAATTAGGCAGGTGTCATTGCACCAACAGCAACAGGAAGTGTATCTGAGTTTTCTGCAGATGAATCGTTAGGCGCACCAGTTACAAAGGTCATCTGGTGATCTTGTTCCATGGTATCTTCAAACTCTTTTGCAACCTGCTCACCATATTTTGCTTCTAAAAAGTCTTTTGCCTTATCGAAAATCATTTTTTCAACATCCATAAGTGTCTGGTAATTGTCAATTACTCTTGCAATATTATTTGCAAAGTGTGATACATCAAATGGTTGGTCACCTTCAAATAGAAGCTTTGAAACTGGATGCTTATGCATATTACTAAATCGAACAGATTCACCTTGCAGCTCTTCTGCTTGTTCTGCTGATGTAACTGCTTCTGCTTCGAAATCTGCTAATAAGTTATTCACCTCACCATCGATAGTGTCATCAGCAGGACCTGAGGGTGTTTCTTCTTTATCGTCGTCGTCTCCGTCGGAATCGTCATCACCTCCTTCTTCGTCGGAATCGTCGTCTTCGCCCTCTTCGTCTTCATCACCTTCATCATCTTCGGATTCGTCGTCGCCACCTTCGTCATCAGCTTCGTCGTCGCCATCATCATCGTCGCCAAAAATATCATCGTCTTCTTCTTCCTTAAGCAGACGATCATCCTCAAAAAGAAGATCAGCTAGTGATTTTTGTTTTTTCATTTAGCAGCTCCATAAATTTTTGCGACCTTTTCTGTTTTTTTGATACGCCCATCGATCTTTTCCCAGTCAAGTTCTTTCATCATAGCAACTAGATAAGTTTTTCTATCATCCATGTAGTCTTTAAAGTATGCACCCTCTGAAACGTCAATACATATGATAGGTAAACATCCTACAGGAATATTTTCAGACTCGCCATCAATTACAACATTCATATATCTACCTAAAAATACATTATAAGCTGTAATAGTATAGCCATCTCGAGATGACAAACCAGCAGCAATAAAATCCTTTTGCCACTCATCAAAAGATCCAAAATCACGCTCTAGACGCATAAATGCTAATGAATCCATGGTTAGTTCACTTTGAAGATCGCTTATATTTTCAAAATGAAATGCTCTTAAGAATGATGCATTGAGACAATAAACTTCATCACATCTAAGCTGTCTATATTCAGAAGCATGACGATCAGCATCTTCTCTTGATACTGTATCTAATCTCGCGCTGGTCTCGTTTAGAGCATCTACATATGCTTCAAAATCTTTTTGTCGTGCTGTCTTTACTTTGTCTGATATGAATTCCGTTGCTAGCTTAAACTTCTTAGCTTTTGTAACGTATGCCTCATTAAGCTTATTGACTCCAAGCGCCGCGGCAACTGCTTCTCTTATTTGTTTTTCTAAACTCATTATCTTACCTCGTAATCCTTTTCGAACTCTTCTTGATCTATTACAATTAAATCATCAGGCCCCACTAGTGGCTCTTCTTCTTCAGGTTTTACCTTTACTGCAGGCTCAGCTTCAATTGAGGGAGCGGGTGGCGCAGCCAATAAACCATCTTCCTCACCTAATAGAGCATCAGATGCAGCAGGTTCAAATCTTGGTGCATCCGGATTACGGAGAGTTACTTTGTACTTACCGTCAGGACCCTGTTCAATAGTGTCTATAGTATATTCAAATTGTGAATCTTTGTGTCGGACTTTTAATCCTTGACCAACAACTACCTTTCCTGATTTGTCTAACAGATCTGTTTCTGTTAATGCCTCAAGTAATCTCATTGTGTACTCCTTTCGGAGCATTTTAAGAATTTGCTTACTCATGATAATCCTGCCAGACGCGTCCATCGGTCCGCTGTTGATTCTTCTGCATAACTGGTCTTAAAATTGGTTCTTGTATCTAAAACCTCAACCAGCATGCCTCTCCTGTCCAGAGAGTGTGTTTGTATATTGCAATAGCTATGAACAAAATTTTCTAAAAGCGTTTTTTGATCCATTGTTCTGAGCTCAACTCGTGTAAATCCTGCCTGTGATATTAAAAATTTTGTAATTTTCTCGATCAAGATTTTCTTTGTTTGAGAGAGATTTCGCGATTCTGACTTAACAACAGTTGATATAAAATCTGAAAGGCTTTGCTTGAGCGTATTGATTTGCTTATCTGAAACGTTTGGTTTCTGCAATACCTTTTGAGCTCCGCGCCAATCATCCACTGCTTTTTCTACTTCGCCCTTAAGCTTTTCAGCAGCAGTATCTAGAATAGGAGTTAATGCACCCTTAAGCTTTTCTCGTTGCTTCTTTGATACATTCTTTGAAAGTGTTTTGCCAGACTCAGCCCATTGTGCAACAATTTCTTGAGCGCCTGCGGAAGGTGAAAGCCCTTTAGACGCGGCTTCTTTTTCAGCAGCAGCAGATGCTTTTTCAGTTGCGTCATCGGTCTCTTTTTCTTCATCTTCAGATTGAGGTTTTCCGTCGCCATCATCTTTTTCTGTAGAGTCATCAGGAATTCCGTTTATTTCAATTCCTTCCTCTCCCAAGACTGGCTCAACTGCTCTTAAGAAGTCAGCAAGAACTGCATCTTCTTTTCCTTCATAGCCAAGCTCTTTAGCAAGATCACTAATTTCGCCCTTCATATAATCTGAAATTGCTTTAAAGTCGTACTTTTCTAAAAGAATCTTGCTGAAGTCTTTGTTTTCTAAAACAACTTCTTCAACATCGTTATTCATGATCCAGTCGCCAAGTGCAACTGCCAACATATCACCACCAGACTTTGCTAAGTCAGGCATTGCAGCAGTAAATGCATCTTCTAGCTTCTTTTCAAAATCTCCGCGCTTATAGGTGTTCTTTTCACCCTTGTCTTCGTCCTCTTCGCCCTCTTCGCCTTGTACATCTTGTACAATATCTGGAAAAAGATCAATAAGCTTTTTCATTTGCTCCGGAGAGAAATTTTTGGGATTTCCTAGGGCGCTAGTGGGATCATCAATCTTATGTTGTTTACCCCAATCTTCACCTGCCTTATGTACATCTTCAGGGTCAGCTGGAGGATCAACTTGAGGTGGTGTAGCATCTGCAACTGCCTGCTTAAGTTGATCTAACCTTCCTTTAGAATTGACTCTTTTCTTTTGTCTATCTGAAAGCTGATCTTCCCAATTATCAATAGCTTGTGTTATTGCATCTTCAACAGCTTCTTCTGAATCATCTGGGTCTTCAGCGGAATCAGTAGCAGCACTTACAATCTTTTCAACTTCAGCAGGATCATCTTCTTCTCCCTCGGCACCACCTTCAAGATTTTCTTGTGCAGCAACCAACTGATCCTTTACATCAGAGAACTTAAGCTCTTTATCAGTAACTAAAGCATCCAAGGCATCGATATCTTCTAAAGCGTCTCCAAGCTCATCAGGTTTTACACCTAATTCCTGGGCCGGCTCTTCTATGACACCCTCAGCTTCATCAGAGTCTTCAGCTTCTACTTCTTCATAGTCATCAGCAACAGGTTCTAAGAGTGCTTCTAGCTCATCCTTTTCATCATCTGTTAAATTTCCAGGTTCATCCTCAATTTCTCGGCTAAGCATGTTTGCAATTTCATTTGCTAAATCTTCAATTGCACCCTGAAGCTTATCAATTTCTAGTTCATTTTCTTTAACAGCATCTTCAAGATTTTCTTCTGGATCTTCAATGATACTGATTAGCGTATCTGTATCAATACCTTGTTCTTCTGCAACAGCTGCAATTAGCTCTTCAGCCTCTTCTTTCTTGGCTTCATCGTCGTCATCTTTTGCCTCTTGCCACTTTTCTGTTGTATCTTTTATAGCTTCTATGGCACCTTCTTTTTCTTCAGGCGTCATTTCACCAGGCTGAGACTCTCCCTCTGCTGCAACTCCTGCATCTTCAACTGCCTGCGCAAGAAGTTCTTGTAATTCTTCAATTGCTTCAGCTAAATCATCAATATTTACATCATCTTCAAGCGCCATGAAGAACTCTGCCATTTTTTCATCATCATCAAGAGCAGCTACAAGTTCTTCAGGATCAACTCCTAACTCACCTGAGATATCTGATATGATTTCAGCTATTTTGTCATCTAGATCTTCATCGTCTGCTTCTTCAGCGGCTTGATAATTTGTTAATGCCTCTTCTCGGCCATCACCAATTTCGCTAGCAACTTCATCTGAAAGATCTTCTGTGGCATCTTCAATTCCTTGTTCAATGGCTGCATCGATATCATCCTGTGAGACTCCTGCATCATCGGCAAGATCAGCGACCTCTTCTGCCTCACCTGATCGTTCACCCTCATCTGCTGCGAGAAGCTCTGCAACTTTGGCAGCAATCTCTTCATTTCCTTTAAGCAGATCTGCAAGTGCTTTTGCAATAATATCCTGATTATCGTCTATATAAGATGTAAGCCCAGGTTCTAGTTCATCTAAGGCAGCTTCAACTTCTTTCGCCTCAGGCGCCTCACCGTCTTCATCTTCACTTGGAACGTCACTAACTTCAACACCTGCATCAATAATTGATTGTGCTAATGTAATTGCAGACTTCTTGGCTTTGGCTTCATCATCGACTATGGATGAAGCTGCTGTCATAATATCATCAAAAGCAACGTCTTCTTGAAGAAGAATTGTCATTGGAAGCCTAGAAGGAACAAACCTTTCTGACATATTGATTGCTGCACCTACTTTTTGTGCCCAATCTTCATCATCTTTAAGATTGCCAATTAGCTCTTCGCCGTCCGGTTTTGATTCATCGCCTAGATCATCTAAAAAGTCTTTTGAAATTTCAGACCATTTAGGGGCATCAGCAGCTTCTTCGGCTTCTTCAGCAACACCGTCTAAAGCCTCTTCAGGACTAACTTCACCACCTTGAATTGCTTCAAGATCATCAGTCATGGCTGCTTCTTGTTCTTCTTCTGGTAAGCCCTCTAGAGATTTAGCAGCGGAAGCATTTGTAATAGATAAAAGTTTTATAAGGTCTGAAATGTCAAAATCAGGTCGCTTTTCAGCCTTCTTAGCAGAGTCTGGGAGCTCTCCTTCCTTACCATCGTCGCCTTCGGCTTCGGCTGCAGCGGAGGCTTGTGCTGCACCGGTTGCTTCAGCATTTGACGCGACAGTTTCCTGCATAGAACTAGACAAGTCACCTGCGGCTTTTGCTCCTGCCTCAAGCTCCTCTAGTGTAAGCTCCATAAATTCTGTAGCAAATGTTTCAGGATCGATTAGTTTATCACTCCCGCCGCCGCCAAAGAGCCCCTTCATAAACGACATAGCCTTACCGAAAAATCCTCCTGCATCTTTCTTTGCCGCATCCATCCCAGACTTAAGAGACTTTTGGAACCACCCGGGGGTGACTAATGCCTTTGATGCGCCCTTCTTAATCGCGTCAGGATCGGGAAAATCGATTTCCTTTCCATCCTCTGACTTAAGCTCCTTATTTTTGGCCTTGTCAGCAAGCTCTGCGACGGTCATCTCTTTTTGCTCGTCTGTTAGTCCTTTAGCAGCTGCGGCAATATTTTGAGCAACATCCTGCAGAGCTTGGGTCATAATTGCTATGGCTTCGCCCACCTTATTGACAGGCTCATTAAGCTCTTCTAGCGCGTCCTTTAGCTTTTCTCCGTCGCCAGATGTTGCAAGGCTGGCAATTGATGAAACATCAGGTATGTCACCCATTAATCCTTCAATGGCAGAGACTGATCCGCTCATCTTGCCGCCTAAGACTGAGTCGTTTAGTTTTTTAACATCATCGACTTTCTTTTTTAAGTCATCAACTGCTGCCTTAAGTGCATTAGCATCATCATCAGTAAATGCTACTTCTTCCTCTTCTAAAAGAAGGGCAAGATCTCTTGTTTCTAGAAATGTCTCGACCAATCGACCTTGGCTTATTGCACAGGCACGTAGAGACTTTGCGTATGTTACCGTACAAATTCTTGAAATTTCAGCTAGCGTCATATTATCTTTAGAATACATTCAGGGGGCTCCACACAAAATTACTCCTACTATAATATCTATTCTCGTGGAGATGAAAAAGTTCTGGTTACTACACCCGAATCCTTAAGGATCTTTACGCCAGTTAAGTCCCTGTACTCCTGAAAATAGATTACCTCATCCACACCTGCATTAACGATAGCCTTTGCGCACATCGGGCATGGTGATAATGTGAGATACATTTTCTTTCTTTTAGGGTTATTGTAGTCAAGCTTTAGAAGTGCGTTAATCTCTGCATGAAGAAAACCCGATTGACCTGGTTCTTCTGACTCTGCGATATTAGGTCCGCCTGCATAATTGCCATTATAGCCCAGTGATAAAAGCTGAGTATTGTCATCTGTGACAACAACAGCACCCACCTTGTATCTTTTATCATATGATCGAAGCGCAATGACGTGAGCAACATCCATCCATGTCTGATGCCAATCAGGACGTTGATCCGGATCCTGAGTTTGTTGTAGACTTTTTTCGCGTAGATCTTGATTGCCGCTTTGCATTTCTTTCCTTCTTCTGTCGTACGTCATCAAATATGTCGTCGACATTTGCATCACCGGGCAGTGTAAACCCAGATGCCTTCTTGTGACCACCACCGCCAAATTTCTTGGCAACTTCTGTAACATCGACAGTATCATGAAACGATCGAAGACTCACCTTAATTACCCTGTCGTTGTGATCATAGTACCAAATCATGGCAACATCACAGTCAGGAGAGAGGCGGGCACCGATTTCGGACATCCAGTGTGATGCATTAACAACTAGAATGTCTTTACCGTCTAGCTTTCTTGGTGATGCTTTTTCGCAAACCTTCTTGACGACTGTCTTTGAATATGCCAGTATATAAGACCCTCTTTTGACTGCATCATCAAAAACAGAGTCATCTTCAAATTTTTCAAATTCTTCAAATTCAAATGGAACCATATCAAAAGCAGCAGCAAACTCTTTTGAGTAGGGCAACTCCCACTTCCAAAGATCACGATCTTCAATATAGTTGATAAATTTAGGGGCTTCTTTTCCTGGATGGAAAAAATTCCATGCCAAAGTAGCACCAGATTTTGTCATATCAAAATGTGTATTAGATATATCATGGAGCTCAACCATGGCTGACTTGTGATGATCAATAATAATTAAGCCTGCAGCTTCTTCAATCATCTTTTTTGTTGTTGCATTATCAAATGAGAAATCTAAAATTGCAACAACTTTACCCTTAACATTTGGGGGAGCTGTGCCATGCTTACATGGATGATACTCGGCTCTGTTTCCTAGTTGCTTCCATGCAGCATACGCAGCACCAAATCCGTCAGTACAGTCAGCGTGATAAATAACGCAGTCGACCGAAGTTGGTTCAACGAATGCCATATCAGTGCTCCTTTCTGTTCATAAAACCGTGAAATTCCCAGCACCGCGGCTCATAAATATCTGATCCGCCAACTGTAATCTCATCAATGCTATCTATCTTACGATGTGTATAGTATGCATTCCGACCGGTAATAGGGCACACAGCCGGGCAAATTTCTATTCTTGTCGCCCATGGCATCATATCTCGAACTTCTTCAAAAACATTTCCGCTAGCAGAAAGTTGTAGTGAACTTACAATTACTGTAACTCCTTTCCTGAATAGCGTAAGTGCTGCTGCTGCGCAATCATCAATCATAAAAGCTTCATCAATTGCAATAACATCAACGCCGCCCTCTAAATCATCTATAAATTTTAGAATATCATGACCTGTTTCTACACCAATAGCACTTATTTTTCCACCGCTGTGCGTACATATTTCTACGCTAGAATATCTATTATCCATTCGTGGCTTGAATGCAACAATATCTTTATTTTGATACTTGTATCTATCAACAGCTGCCAATAAACGTGTTGTCTTGGAACCAAACATAGGTCCCGTGAATATGATAAATTCAGGATCTCTCAAGTGTCATTCCTTTCAGAGTCTAATGTGTCCCACCATTTCCATGTTTTTTGTAGACCTTCAGAAAATGATGTTCGAGCTCGGAAACCCAATTCAAGTTCTGCATTTTCAATACTTGCCAATGTATGTTTAACGTCGCCAGGACGTTCAGGTGCTGACTTTACTTTAACTTGGTCTCCATAATGATCATGAAACATTGTCAATATTTCAGAATTACTAATAGAATAACCAGTAGCAATATTGAATATTTTGCCGGCAGCTGCAGGTGGCGCTTCGGCAGCAAGTATATTTGCAGATACTACATCATCAACATATATCATGTCTCTAGTTTGAGATCCATCACCGTCGCTTCTTAAGACTGAGCCTGAATGTATTGCATTACACCATGCAGATACAGCAGTTGAATATGCCGTACCTCCCATTTGCCCAGGGCCGTATACATTAAAATACCTTAGTGACACAATATCAGTTCCATACAAACGATGAAACAATTGTGAAAAATCTTCGCATACCTTTTTTTGCAACCCGTATGGTGACTGAATGTTACTAGCTATAGCATCATCTTCTTTTGTTGGCAGATCTTGTGTGTTTCCATATACAGCACTTGATGATGAAAAAACGACACGACGAACACCAGATTTTTGACAAGCTTCGAATAGTGCAGTTGTCTTATAAATGTTTTCTTCTGTAGTGATTGTAGGGTTTTCTACACTATAACTTACCCGAGGATTTGCAGCCAAATGAAAAACAATATCATATTGTTTTTGCATAATTCTTTCTAAAACATTAGGGTCTACAAAGTCACCCGCAATTACTAAAATAGAGCTTGGATCATTCTTTTCTTCATTTTGCTCATAAATTGGTAACAATCCAGAAGCAACACATCGTGTCTTAAGCCCAGATAAGCTTTCCAAACTACCTGATGCTAAATTATCAACAACATCAATATCATATTCTTCCAACTTAACTAACTGTCGTACTAAATGGCTGCCTATAAATCCACAGCCTCCTGTAACTAAAACTTTTTGCATATCTCTCACCTTACAATATCCTTACAATATAATCGTATAATAATTTTAGTTTATGATATGAGCTGAATGTATTGTTACATTCAATACTCTTTCATCAATTTTAGTATTAAAAAATGATTCTGCTTCACTAATCAATGTAACAATAAATCTTAAGTCATAAGATAATATGTCTCTAGCATTAGAAGATCGAATTACCGCGAAAACGTTCAATCGATTATTTCTTATAAGACAGTTAATCATAGAAATACAGCTATCATGTGCATAAACAAATCGTCTCGTGATTTGCGGATTTTGAGGTGATATAAATTCATTTTCTCCGGAAATTTCTTTTGCAATTTTTCTTAAAAATTGATCTCGAATTCCTTGATAATATTCTTTTTCCGGCTCATAATCCATTACAGAGCTATCAGCATCAGTATAGTCACTATCTAGAAAATATTGAGCATGGGATCCCAATATTTCATTGTCACATGCATAAGCTGACTTTTCAAATCGTTTTGCTAAATCTATTAATGTTTCAGTCTCTTCATTTTCGAGCCACTGATACGCTATATTTGCAATATTGTTTTCATTTTCTTTTGTTACATTAATGCACAATACATTTGGATACACCTTTAAAGATTGAAACTCTTCATCAAATATCTCATATGATCTACAAAGAGATTCAAGCGTATGAATTTCATCGCCTCTCGACAAATACCTTTCTTTAAGAAGCTGTATGTCTGGCAACAATAAGATATATCGATGATTCATGTCTCGGAGGCGATCATTAAGTGCTGATCGCCAATTATTTGCATCACCTCTATTATAAAACTTAGAAAAACATAGCATGCTTACTTCAGATCGATCTTGAATATTCCATCTAAACCCACTCATCTTATGAAGCTTTCTATAGAGTGTAGACTTACCAGACAAATCAGGTCCTTCTATACATACTGTATGTATTCGTAATCCCTTATTAATCATATGCTGTAACTTGTTTCATCTTCCATGCAGATGTTGACATTCCCCAATTCTTATCATTGTGAACATTAGCAACCCATAGTGTATAAGGATCGGGTGCTTCAGGAAACTTTCCCCACACCCGAAGCCATGCTGTATTATTGTCCATGTCAAGAATTTTCATTCTCATAAAATCCTTTCCATTTTTAGTCTTCTTATGAATGATATCCATTACACAAAACCATCCTACACCTTTTTCACCCCCAGGAACAGAAAAGATTGATTCAATATTCTTTTCATGTACACGTTCCATCATAGCATCGGGAAAGACTAATGTATTATTAACGCTTTGAGTTAGAGCAACATAATTTTTTACTTTTTCAATACGTGTCCAATCCTGAAGCATTTTATATTCTTCCTTCAGGTTTTTTAACATTGGAACAGGGATTTCTCCATTTTTCTCCATTCGACGAAGCTGAGTTTTTGTCAAGCCATATCGGCCCTTCTTAAGCTTGTCATAGTTCTTTCCATCTGTTATAATTGCTAGAAGTTGATGGTGATTTTCAATATCACCGTCTTTTAGTTCAGTTAAAGATGAAAATGCTTCAACTTTGCAAAGAGAAGTAATGCATGTCTTATTCATTTTAGAATGCTTCCACTTTCCATCTTCATCAAATAGCATATCATCAACTGAGCTATATGGTCGCATCATCATCATTTCTTGCATAGCTACAGAACCTACGCCTTTAACAGAACTTAGCGGGGGAACAAAAGCACTGATCTCATCTGAATATACCCATTCATCGCCTGAATAATTCACATCAGCAGACGCAAATTTATATCCTATGGCTTTGATTTCTGCTATAGTTTTTGATAACCCTTTTGGACTATTGTTTTCAGATTGTAGAATTGTTGATAGCCAATCAGTCTCATAGTGCGTATGGAGCCATGCTGCGTAATAAGAATCAATAGCGTAAGACACTGCATGTGACTTATTAAAGCCATATACAGAAAATGCTTCAATAGTCTTCCAGAGTGCCTCCGTGATGTTTTTATCAATACCGTGGAGTTCATATGCACCCTCAACAAACTTCTTACGTGCAGCCTCTCTTTCACCGCCCTTTTTGCCCATTGTGTCTAATGACTTTTTAACTAGTGTTTTGCGAAGCTTATCAGATTCTCCAGGAGTAAATCCAGCCAGCTCGACAGCCAAAGTCATAAATTGCTCTTGAAAAACAACAAAGTTAAAAGTTGGGCCCAACACTTTTTCAATTACAGGGTGATCATACTTGATCTCTGAGGCATTCTTTTTAGCTTTTACATATTTCCTATGGACATTTGCCTTAAGTGGTCCTGGGCGATAAATTGCGGTTAATGCAGCCAACTCTGTAATGGTAGTTGGTTGGGCCGCTAAGCAAAAACGACGTGCACCTGTTGCTGTAAATTGAAATACTCCTGTAAATCTCGCATTATGATAAACGTGCTTCCATACATCATTGTCATTTTGGTCATTGTAACGACAATTTAAATGTTCATCGAAGAATGTCTTAATATCAGCAAAAGTTGGATTTGTATTACCTTGCTTTTTTAGAATGCGCCCAATACAATTTTCAACATCCTTAAGAAGTGTAAGTCCTAAAAAGTCAAACTTTAGAAACCCATTATCCTCAAGATTTCGAAAATTCATACCTTCTGTCCAAGGAGTCTGAAGGTCTCCTCTTACACCAATGATAGGCATTGTCGATGCTAGTTCTTCTGGAGGGGCAATAATTACACCGCCGGCGTGGCGACCAATAGATCGATTTTCCATAAAAAGTGTTTCGACATGTCGACCTACCTCTGGATATTTTTCCATGAATTCACGATAGCCCTGAGAGTACTTTAGACAATCTTCATGTTTAAGAACAAACACAGACTTTTCTTGATTCTCATCCTTAGCAAACTTCATAACTTCTTCCTGTAACGGACCTGTCATTTTGTTTACTTCGGTAAAATCAATTCCATAAAACTTCGCAATATCCTTGATGAGCGACTTAAGTTTAAGCGTATTAAAGTTTGACACAGGAATAACAGCATCATCTCCAAACAACTCTCTAGAAGCATCAATCAATGCATCGCGATCTCCAGCATCGGTATCAATGTCAGGCCAAGATGTTCTATGGCGACCAAGAAATCGTGACCAAAGAAGGCCATGAGGAAGAGGGTCGATTTGTGTAATTCCTAACAGATAGTTTACAAGTGAGCCTGCACCAGAACCTCGACCGGGCCCAAAGAGCGTACGTTTTTCAGCAAGGTGAAAAATCTTATACATTGCCAAAAAGTACGCCTCATAACCAAGATACTTGATATCAGACATCTCTTCCTTCATGCGTTCGACATATTCAGGATTAGATGCTAGCCCCTCTCGAATCATAGCTTCTTTAACAAGCTCAGCCAACATTTTAAATGCAGGCTTCTCCGGTGTTCCAAATTTGGGAAGCTTGACTGAGGTGTCTATCCATGTATCCTCGCACTTTTGCCATGTAATATCATGAGTACGTTCAATAGCATCTCTAACAGATTCTTCATGTCCTTGATAAAAATTATATTGATCATATCCTTGCTTAAACTCATCCCACATTTGCTGTGCATTTTTAGGATACAACATGCACTTTAAGTCTTCTTCCTTAGGTAGCATGCTTTGATCAAGTTTAGCGCCCATCCATCCTAGCTTCTTATAAAGCTCGCGAGCCTGCCACTTTTGAGGATCGGGAAAGTGTGAATCTGCTGTTGCAATAAGGGGTATATTAGTCTTTTGAGAAAGATCTAAAAGACATCGATTTGTTAGATGTTGTGCAGGCAAATCATTAAATTGCATTTCCAAGAAAAAATTATCCTGACCTACACAGTCAACAAATCGATCAGTCATATTTTCTAAGCGTGACATAATTGGATTATAGTCATCCAAGTTATTCATTAAGTCAGGATGCAATTCATCAAAACGAAGTCCTGCAAACTGCCTATAAATTAAACCTGACGCTAAACCTCCGACGCATGCAGTAGAAACTACTAGTCCTTCACCATGCTCTTTTAAAAGCTTGTAATCAATTCGAGGAAAACGATAAAAGCCATGCTTATATGACTTTTTGACAAGGGTAAATAAATTACCTAATCCTACTTGATTTTTGGCAACTACAACAAGGTGATAATACCTCTTCCACTCAGGCTTGTTGCCCCTTGATCGCTTAGTTTCTTCTTCATCCTCAATTACATGACCACCTTGTTCTACTTCTTGGTCAGCAACGATAACTGTCTTTTCAGTTGATAGCTTTTCTTTTTGCTTTGCTGTCTTTGCATCTTTAATTGATTGACGATGATCTTCATATGACACCCTCCAATCTTCTAAAGAGGGTACAAAGTAAAATTCAACGCCGTAAATTTGTCGATACTTGCGACCTGCTTTTTGCATCTTAACAGTATGAGATCTTGCATGTGCTAATCCTGAACCGTTGCCATGATCAGTAAGAGCCCATGCGTCCATACCTTGTTGTTCAGATAGAACAAAATCAATATGTTCTTTGGGATATCCTAATCCATCAAATGTTGAAAAGCTTGAATGTGCATGAAGCCCAACAAAGCGATCAGGTGGACGAATAATATTGATTGTCATAGATGCTCCTTAAAGTACAGATCAATTGTACTACATGAGCATAAGATTTACATTTTTTTAGGAAAAAATTGATTGAGGTCTATTCCCTTTTCTTGGGCTTCCTCAAGGTGAGCTAAAGGGTTATAGCTGTCACCCGCAGACAGAATACTTCTCCATGACTTGACTAAGCCCCGGTTGAAGGTGTACTTAGGTTTCCAGCCTGTCTCTCTTCTAAATTTTTGCGATGACAAAATATGATTGCCCAAGTAGTCCGTCTCTGGATACCACTTAATCATATATGCCAGATCTTGTCCACATGCGCCCGACATCATGTCTATGATTTGCCATGTAGGAATGGGCTCCTCAGCAGAAATATTGAAGTCATTTCCCCATAGCTCCAAAGAGCATGCCAAGGCTACAGCATCACAAAAATCTTCTACATGCATGTAGTCTTTGACTTTTTTTGGATCCAAGAACATATCGACTCGATCTTTCTTGTTCCTGTGCGCGTAAAATGTCTTAGCCACCAAGGAGTTCATGTCCCCAACACCGCCATAAGCAAAGAGGGGCCTCATTATAAGCCAATCCTTGACTGTGCTCTTAACGACATATTCACCAGCTAGCTTCTGTGCACCATAAAACGTACTAGGTGACACAATGCTTTCCTCGAGAATGGCTTCATCTTGGTAGCTTGGTGTATCGTATATGACAGATGTGCCCATATAGCAAACAGGAATTCCTGTAGCCTTTGCTGCCTGACATATATTATGTGTACCCATTACATTCGTTAGTGTAGACTCTTTTTGGTTGAGTGCCACCACATCTGTTCCGACGACGGCAGCATTGTGTACAACAAGATCAATCTCTAGGTTTTTAAAAAACGAAGCCCACTGATCGGTATTGTTTCTATGCACACACGGCTCACCCTTTGGGGTCTTTTGCATACTAGCTCTATCACCAGACACAACCACGTGACCATGCTTTCTAAATGAGGCGGGCAGATTCCTACCAATGAAACCTGCCTCCCCAGTGATAAAAACTCGCATACGAGACTACTCGATCGCGTCGCTGTAAGGTTCAAATAGGAGAGTTTCTGCTTCAAAGCATCGATCTAAGTAATCCTCTAATTCTGCATACGAAGTACACACCTTGACACCGCTTCGTGCCAACATAAGATTAAACTTGGCGCCTGATGGTAGCCCTGCACAAAAATAGACAATGGGGACATTCTTAGCATGCGCATAACCTGCCTCCCAAATTGTGCCAATATCCTTGTCACGAGTATTGACAATCAAAAAATCAGCGGTTGTAATATGATGAAGATTACCCGCAAATGTTGCATCCTGCGTTTCTTTTGGTGCGTTCGGGGGGCATACAAAAATTCTACGTGGTGATGCTAGATCGATCCACTCTCTGCCATCACAAATATCTTCTAGTGCATCTAGTTCGGCTGCTTGAGTTGGATTAAACCAACCTGATGCTAAATAAACTTTTCTCTGTGCCATTTTTTATTCTCCTCCTTGGTTGTTATATCGATCCTTAAGAATCTGGAATTCATTCATTAAGGCACCCCACATATGTGTAAATACCTTTTCTCCGCTACCATGTGTACCGTTTAATTCTTCTCGACGACATTGATAGATTGTATCTTCAGGGTGAAAATCAAATGTATCATTCTTCGGCTCAGGCCAATATAAATTGGTACCTCGCGAAATCCACTTATCACCCTCTTGAACACGAAATGTTTTAATGTAATGAATATCCTGCTTATCAAAATTAAATACCTGAGTTAACTCCGGAATTGCTTTGCAAGCCTCGATGGCCATTCGAGCGGCCAAAATATTATCTGCGGCCGGCTGAATCTGCTTATCTTGTCTTTGATTCACAAAACCAATCAAATCCTTAAGATTTAATCGCATATAATAGAATGAAGTCATGCACTTTGGAAGAATCATTCGAGCATCCATCATTGAGATAACCTTGGAGTCAGTCATATCAGAATAGAGCTGCTTTGAATCCTCAACTAATTTCTTGTATCTTTCTAAAAAGTCAGGTGAATTTTCAACTGATTCCGGGATTACTGCATCATCATCTCTTAAATCACGATCACCCGTACATTGCGCAGCAAAAGATCCAGCACGATGACGAATAATATGTGTAACTTCCTGAAATGACAAACCTGACAAGCGGAATGTAAAGCCTAAACATTCCATTGGTGTTGGAAGTGCTCTGAATTGAAGCACATCTAAAAGATTCTTACTTTTTAAATTTTCTGGCGCTTTACTGGGATCGATCGAATAAGGATCGTCAGCCCACGTCGCCTTGACATAATGCCAAGCAACATTTCTTGCCTGGTCAGTTGTGGGAGCATCGACCAGCTCTACATCAAGAGCATCTAGATTATTTCGAAATCTAGTTGTTGATCGCTGTCCGAACTTCAAATCCATTGGTAGTTCAATGGGTTGTAGATCCTTATTGATGGGCATATTTTTCTCCTTGACACATAGTCACGTTTGGTAATGCAAGTGTAACACAGCGTGTCAAACTGTTCACCTGCTTATTAGATAATTTTCAACTAAATTAATAGTCTTATGATATCCCTCTCTATTGTAGGCTGTATCACCCACTTCCATAAAGAGTGTAAGAATGGCACCATGCCAAGCTTCTAGTATAGTTTCAGCTGGTACAGCGTCTCGAATCTCTTCTAAAGTAGCTACTGGACACTTATCACCAGAATTTGTATCTTCAATAACTTGTCTAAGATATTGTTTCATTTATGTAGCTCCTAACTGTGTTTACAATATCAGTACCTTCTTTCATGTACAAAATATTCTCACGGCCATCGACTTCTTTATTGTAAGACGTTTCTGGTACGATAACATCAATTCCATGCTTGGCATACTCGCTAGCGTGCTTTGCTGAATCGTCGATAGCAAATACTTTTGTCTTTCCATAAAACTCTTGATCAGATAGCCATCTAAATTTCTCAGTAGAAAATGCTACTGCATCAGCTTCTAATCCATGCTTTGAAAGCCATGTAAATGTATCATAATAACAAAATAAGCTTTCAGAAGGTCGAGCAGTTAGAATTTGTACCCAGAAGCCTTTTTGCTTGAGCTCATTAAAAACATCAACAAAATGTTTATTGGGCTTTAGAGAGGCAAACAAGCGACTCCGAATGAACTCTCGAAACACTTCTTCACTGTCAATATTATTTTCACGAAATGCCGTTGTATTATAATATTCAGATGTATTTGGATCAATATAAATGCCTGTATGATTACTGGCAAACTCACAAAATTCAGATCTGAACTCTGCTAATACATCATCCATGTCAAACAAAACAACAGGCTGGCCTTCCCATTTCTTGTTTTCTAAAAAGTGACGATAATGAAGAAACTCATCTTTTTGAGATAGAGCGCGGGTAAATTCTTCACCGGGAATTTCCCATAAGTTCAATATTGCCAAAAGATATCGATAGGCATCAACTGTTTTAAACAGAATTGTCTCATGATTAACAGGCTTTTCTGTAAGCCTATGATCTTTGTAATTGATAGATGATGCTAAATCACTTATTTCACCATGCAAGGACAGAACAAAAGTTTTCATCATTTCTTGTCTTTCTTCAGACGTCATGTCTTTAGAATTGAAAAACAAATCAGAAAATCTTTTTTGTAGTTCTGCTGCACTTGCTGTATTATTCCAGTCATTCATTACACAGCCTCCAAACTGTCTGGATAGACGTTAAAACAGACTTCTCCGTCAAGCAAAACTTCGTATGTTCCGCTATAGCTATAAAAGTCTAAAACGACACCGAAGCAATTGTTGTCTTCAACCTGAAACGACATAGATCCTTCTGGTGTTCCATAGTCCACCATTGAATAAGGTTTTAATTTTACTAGTTGACCACTACGCATCACAATAAAAATATAGACAGTATTTCTTAAAAGTACAAAATGGCAAAGATTCAATACCTACGTGACGATGCTGAAGAGTTTGTCAATTCTCTTACGCATGCCATTACTTTGGGCATTAGTCTAATGTGTACTTTCATGCTTGTAGATTCTGCTCAACAATCAGGTATAACTACATGGCCCTTCTATCTTTTTGGAAGTGTAATGTCTTGTACGTTTTTATCTTCAGTTTTGTATCATGGTGCAATCAATCCTATTCTTAAGGCTAGGTTAAGAATACTAGATTTAATTTCAATCTTTATAGCAATTGCTGGTGGGTTTATTTCACTATTTAGAGTAATGCTACCTACACCTGAATTTATACTTTATTCAGGGTTTTCTATCTTACTTACACTTACATGTATCTTTGTCAAATTTAAAGTATTTAATAATGCAAATAGCTTTTGGCCGTCGCTTGGCGTTTATTTGATTGTTGCATGGGCAAACGTTATTTTTCTTATTGATGCTAATTGTATAGCACGTCCTAAGTCGGCATCGCTAGTTTTACTAGGTGGCATTGTTTATACATTTGGTTCGCTATTCTATCTCTTTGATTATCGAAGATATTTTCACACAATTTGGCATTTATGCTCATCATGCGGTTTTATTCTTCATGTAGCCGCTTTAATGAAGATGACCTAATATCTTTTCTTCATAGAATAAAATATGATCCTTAAGAACTAGCTCTCTTTTTTTATAATCAATATCAATATTGTTTCGAACATAGAACTCTTCTAGATACTTTAGCATTCTATCCTTAAATAATATTCTATCTTTTTCATCATTCATATTGCATACAACTTCCTCAATTCGTGCATCAATTTCACACAAACTAGCAAGATGTACATGTGCTGCTGGAACGTGGTCTAAATCTATGCCCAAATAACATCGCTGAACTACGTGCTGCATTTCATGCACCAAAATACTTTGGATGCTAGTTTCTAAATGATCCTGCTTAATACTAGATAAAATATTCTTACTAAGCTTAACACAAATTTCTATCAAGCCCGAGTCTTCATCATCATATGTGTGATAATAAAGCCCATCAATATCAATATTTTCGTCTACAGAAATATGAACTTCTATATCAATGTCTGGAAACATATCAAAGAATTGACCCTCTAGTCGATCTGTAATTGTTGTTGTCGTTTTCTTTTGCAATGACTCAATACAGTCGCCATCGTATGTGTATACAATGTCGCCCATAAATTTATTTTTTAGAAAATGGCTAGAGATTGACTTGGCAATTGCGGCAGCGCACATAGAAGTATCAAACCTCTTTGCAGCTAATAAAATTTCTCTTAATGAATGACTCATTGTATGCCCCAGTATACCAAATCGATCATTCATAAATATGTCAATATCCAGTTTGGAGTCTTTGGTGAATTATGTTATCTTTCTTAACGTATGTACTATAAAGCTCATCTGATGTTACGCCAGTAAGTACTAAAATTGAGAAAAAATAATTAAAAGCATCCACGATCTCTTCTAAGAACTCATCATGATCAAACTCAGTGATCTCTGTATTACGATGCGGCTTCCAATTTTTAAGATGGCCAAGAGCCTCAAACATTTCTTCAACACCTTTGAGTGCAGTGTCTCTTAAAAGTTGCTGACTTTTCTTTTCATTAATTTCAACAGGCCAATCTGGGTATATGTCAGGTTTTGACTCTCTCATAGCATACATAAATGCCTCTCGAAGTCGAAACATTTCATCTAACTTATCCATTTAATTCTCCGATGTGAGTGATTCTGCCCTAGAAAGCATAAAATTAATTTCTTCACTTAGCTTTTCTTCAAATTCTGGAGATGTATGAATTTGTCCATCTTGGGTGACACATTGAATTGTTCTCAAGTGATCATAGACGTCTGTACCCGTTAAAATAGCCACCTGAATTAGTTTGGCTAAGGTCGAAATTAAACTGTCTGAAAGTGTAAATGTTGCCTTTGTTGTCATGGCTTTTCCTTCTTTTACTAAAGTTGAACTGCAGGTACCCAATGTGTAGTACGTCCATCTGCAGTCTTTTCCTTAATGACCTCATTGCCATCAGGATCCTGTGATTGATTATAAACAGCAAACATAGAAGTGTATTGCCCGACAGATCCATCAAAGCCTCGATAAGTTCGAAGAGAGGCACCGCCATTTTGCAAACTTTCTCGCAAGACTGTCTGTATAGAGTGATTTAAGATCTTGAGCTCATGATCTGTAAGCTCTCCTGATATTCTGTGCGGTGATAGTTTTGAAAGCCACAGAGATTCAGCTTTGACATAATTACCCACACCTGCAATAATATTTTGATCCATTATAATTTTAGCGATAGACCATTTTGGCTTTTTTCTTATTGCTTCAATAAATTGATCATCTGATACATCTGACAGCATATCTGGCCCTAGGGCTTCAAGCTTTTCAATTAGAGTTCTTTTTCCTGTCGTAAATTTAAGTGTTCCAAAATTTCTTTGATCACTATAAATTATGTTCCCTCTAGACGTTTCAAAACTAACTCTTATATGTCCCGTTTCTTGATCTGTCCAATGACCTGTCATACCTAAAGTACTATGAATATACGTGTCATTTGAAAGAATCCAATACAAAAACTTTCCATGAACGCCTACACCAACAATTTGTGCAGGTAATTGATTACAAAAAGTTTCAAACCCTTCCGGCAACTTCTTTGTATATCTACCTGACACAATATTGATGCTTGTTAACGTAGTTCCGCTAACCTTTTCCGCCAGTGACTGGCCATACTTTCTAACTTCTGCACCTTCAGGCATATCTTCTCCTAATGATTGAAGTCATCTTCCACATCCATAGTTAATGTATCATTAATTTTGGGCTGAGTCGGTTTTACTCTAAATGGGCCAAAAGTACTTTCTATTTCTTGTGCTAGCTCATGAGCCATAAACTCTCTTGCAGCTTCAGCTGCAAGGTTAATCTGGTAGCTGGCATGTCTATCTAATACTTTTTTAATTTTTTCTTCTAGAATACTCATTTTAAGCGCTTCCAATAGTTAACACTTATAACAATAATACGTTCATATCAAATGAACAATTATCTAATCAACTTCTTTGGTCTTTCGCCCATTTTTCTTTTGCTTCTGCCTCGAGACCCATCTTTAGGTGCATTGGGATCTTCATGGTGTCTAATAATATCTCTTAAGATTGTATTGACTACGGGCGGATGTCCGGTTTGACGAAGATACGCATCTAAAAGTCTTACTCTTGCTTCAAGATTTCCTAAGGAAGTACCCCACAACCAAACAAATGTTTCTTCCATAGATTTAATATCAAACTCTATTCTTTTGATTGCCCGATCCATATAATCTAAAAGAACATTATCGTCTAAGCCCAAGTCTTTAATGTCAATGTCTAATTCTAAAGCTAAGCGTAACATTTCAGCAACATTATCACTTTCATATGCATCTGAAGCTTTTTTGAATATGTCATGCAAATTCTTTCTTTCTTCACTGGGCACATCTAATACATCATAACGATCCGGATGTGATTCCATTGCAATTTTTCTATATAGCTTTTTTTGTGGTATATCGTCAACGGAAATATCTTCTTCTAGAAGCTCATGATCTTTTTCTTCTTGTTGTGCTGCCTTTTCTAGACATTCTCTAAGTCTCTGTCGATCTTGCTGTACACGTATATTACCGCGTGCAATTTTAACCACACCATTAAAATCATTTTCATATTGAGAAAATATACCTTGATGATCTTTAAACTCACCATTTAAAAATTTAAGTTTGCGATAAGCAGCTCTTAGAGAGTAATCTAGCATCAGCCTTGATCATCATTAGAATTAGGCTCTCCAAAAAGAGTTCTTTTAGCTTCTCGGATATTTTGAATTTTTTCAGGGCGTGATCCAATTTTCCGTGGTACATCAGGATTTAATGTTCCACTTTGAATTTGACTTGCAATGGTCTCAACGCGCTCCTGTTTTATTTTTTCTCTAATGTCATCAATTACAGGTGATAGAACTTCTAAAACCTCTCTATTAACTTCAGCTCTTCCCATAGCCTTAAGCAACGTTTGCTCTGCTATAATTTTTGTATTCACAATTGTTTCATGCATTGCTCTTAGCTTATCAATTAGTAACTTATACGCATCTTCATATGATGAAGCATCACCTACTGATGTTACAACTTCGTTGACCATGGGAATAATTGTATCATGAATTTGACCTGCCAACCTAACTTGATTAGTTAGACCTTGAATGTCTGTTTCTTTTAAATCTTTCTTAAGCTTGCTTTCTAAATCAAATATTATTTCATTAGACATTTTTAGCTCTCCTACAAACTTCTATTAAATTTAGGCCGGCACAATCAATCTTTCTCTTAGTCAAATGAAAATGACTAACAAATCCTCTAAACCTTCCGGCGGCGGCAGGAGGATATACAGTTTCTACTTGCATCCCAGATTCATCTTGAGGGCTTTCTAAAGGAATATCTAAATGATTGCTAATTGCAGAATACAAAGCTGTTAAGGCATCAATTTGAACATCATAGAACCCCATAAAATCCTTAAGCTTAGATCCATGACACCTTACACCTGATTTTATAGGTCGTTCACCCAAGCCATTCTTAGTATACCACTCTTGATATTTTGGATAGTATGCATTTGATATTTCTACACCCACAGAATTATGATTCCAAATACGGCTGCCTGCTTGCCAAGCAGAATGTTGCGTATCTAGCAGCTGATATATCGTACCATCGTTGTCAATACAAAAATGAATTGACAAACCTCTTCTTTTACCAATCTTTGCACAAGACTCTGAGGATAGTGCAACATCCCAATGGGTTACAAAAAAATGAGGTTCTCGATCGGCACGACCTGCGTAAGAAGAATATGTACCTTCTTTACATTCAAATCCGTCTGGTTCATCCCATAAAACAACCTTGTCCCACTTAATTTCATAAAAATTACCATTATGAACTAAGTGGTTTGTGCTTCTATTAGATACGCCTGGTTTGAAGTCACTAATTCTACTTTCTCGTTCTGTCCAAACTCTTCTAAAAGTTTGAGGACCAACTAAACCATCTGACTTTATTCCGAGGCGACGTTGCCATTTCTTTACAGCAGACACTAGAGTATCATCAAAGTCAGAAACACCAAACCATTCAGGGTGCCATCCCAACTTTGAAGATGAACACTGGTTATAAAAATCCTTGTCCATGTTACTCTAAGTCTATATCTACATCAATATTTACCCTTACAGAAGGGACACGTAACTGGTTTGCCAGCCCGTGCTTTTTTGCCTCATCGGCATCTAAGAACCAGTCGGCATGCTTTTTCTTATCGACAATTTTCATGAAGTAATCATCTTTCTTGCCACAATTTCTTGCCATCATAGTATAAATAGTCTTATTAAGACGATCTGCTTCATTTGCACCCGCTTTTAACTCTTCTACTTTTCCCCAGTCCATTGATGAAACATCATGAATCATTACAGTTGCATTGGGATCCATAAATCGAAGGCCATCTTCACCGAATGAAAATAAGACTGCGCCGCAACTCATAGCTTTTCCTTCAACTACTGTAGCAACAGGTTTTTCTGAATGCTTGATTGCCGATATCATTGCCATCAAGGAGTATACTTGACCGCCATACGAATCAATAACAACAGGTATTACCTTTTGACCAGTATTATGAGCACGTGCTATATCCTGATCAAATTTCTTAGCTGACTCTTCATCAAACTTATTTACCCTCACAATAACGGGATTATATCTAAGCTCTAGCTCTTTAATTTTCGGGTCGTATTGTGTTGTCCACTTCATTTTTGCTCCTAACTACACTTTGAACTTCCACAGTTAGCACATGTTACACATCCCTCTTGATATATTAGGGATCCTTCTGTTTCACATGCATCACACACTTTGCTTCCTGACCTTGTGCCATCGGCAATATACTTCTTAAGACATCGGGCAATTACTTTTGAAAAACTAAATAGATCAGCATCTTTATCTTTTTGAAGTTGTTCAACAAGATATTGTATCGGTGCTCCATGGCGCAATGCTAAAGAAATTGTTCGAGTATAGCCTGCATAATTTGGATTGTCAAAAACTTTGACAATATCCTTAATTACCATTTGATCATCATCTTCGCCTACTGTAAGATCGTATATAGACGTTGTAGTCTTTCTTTCTTTTTTTGAAATTAATCCTGACTTATATTTTCTAGGAATTTCAACATAATGTGAAAGACCTCCCATGACCTCATAAGGTCTTCCTTCCATAAGTCCTACCAATATTGTCCAGCGCTCGCCTTTGATTGTTGCAATATGAATATCGCATTCTAGCTCAGTTGTTCTTTTTGGCGCAGATCTTTCTTCAAACGTTGTATCCTGCTTATCTGAAACTAAAACACCTGATCTACAGCCATCTCTATATACAGTTACTCCTTTGCAACCTAATTGCCATCCTGTCATATAAACATCTTTAACTGTATCAACTGTTGTATCTTCTGGCAAATTTGTTGTATTTGAAATTGCATGACAAATCCATTGTTGCGCAGCGGCTTGTAACTTAACTTTTTGTGTCCAAACAATTTCATTAGCAGTGGCTTTCCAGTAAGGTGACATCTTTTCATCTTCTAGACCTGTTATTTCCATCCATTCTCGAAAAGCATGATGATATACTGGGTACTCTTGCCATGCATCGCCAACGTCATCAACAAAATCTATGCGTGCATTAGGCTCAGAATCTGTGCTTATCTTTTTTCTTCTCATATATTTTAAAAGAAAAGCTGGTTCAATTCCACTCGTAGTCTGTGTCAGTACTGAAACTGACCCTGCTGGAGCTGTTGTTGTTAGCGCAATATTTCGACGACCATGTGTATCATGAAGGCTTCGTAATTCATCATCTTCATCTTTAAGTCGTTCTAAATACGGATGCCCTTGTTCCTTTTCATCACTATATACAGGAAATGTTCCTCGTTCGCCTGCTAGCATACATGAAGATTTATATGCATTTAAAGTCATACATCGATAAATTGATTCAACGGTGCGAATAGACTCTTCGCTTCCATATCGAATTCCTAAAGATGCAACAGCATCACCAACGGCTGTTACACCCAATCCTGTTCGTCGACCTCGCAATGCCTGTGTTCGAACAGATTCCCACATTTCCATTTCTGTTCTTTTAACAGCATTGGGCTCTGGATCATTTTTAATTTTTTGTATAATCTTATCAACTTGCTCTACTTCTAAATCAATCATGTCATCCATTAAGCGCTGTGCTTTTTGGGCAACTTGTTCTAATTTTTTATAATCAAACTTTGCATTAGGCGAAAATGGATTTATAACAAAATTCTTAAGATTGATAAGCATAAGACGACAACTATCATATGGTGATAAAATAATCTCGCCGCATGGATTTGTAGAAACAGATCCAAATCCTTCATCTTCATAGATGTCAGATGGTGTTGTATTTTTTGCATTGTCCCAAAAGAGAAGGCCGGGTTCAGCACAAGCATGGGCACTTTCGATAATTTCATGCCATAGTTCTTTTGCATCCACAGAGCGGGTTACAGTTGGAGTGTCAGAATCTACTGGCCACTTAAGTTGAAACTCAGATTCATTTCGAACAGCATTCATAAATTCGTCAGAAAGCCTTACAGAAATATTTGCTCCTGTTACACGTGTCAAATTTCGCTTAATTCGAATAAAATCTCTTACTTGTGGATGATGAACTGAAATTGTAATCATTAGGGCACCGCGGCGGCCACCTTGTGCAACTTCACGGCATGAATTAGAAAACCTGTCCATGAATACTTCAATACCGTCAGTAGTTCTAGCACAGTTTCCTGTTGATTGACCTTTTGGTCTGATACTTGATATATCAAATCCCACGCCGCCACGACGTTTGGCAATTTGAACTAATTCTTGATCAGCCTTAAGAATCCCGCCATATGAATCATGTGGAGAGCCTATTACAAAACAATTTGATATCGATTGAATTTGATGAGGGTTTCCAATCCCAGACATTGGTGACCCTTGAGGCACAACATATCTAAATTTTGCAAACAAAGAATAAATCTCATCCTCTGTCATGGGGTTAGGATACTTTTGTTCAATTCTAGCAAATTCCTGTGCTAAGCGACGATGCATATCATCAGGAGTACATTCCTGGAGGTTTCCGTTCTTATCTGTTAGTGCATATTTTGTCAAAAATACGTTTGCAGCTAAGTCATCTCCTCCGAAATACTCAACAGACTTTTTAAATGCGTCATTATAATCATATGTCTTTTTCATGCCCCACTTACCTCTGACCATTTTTGCTTTAATAGTGTCTTCATGCTAGCCTCATCTTGCTTAACTGCCTCATTTAGTGTCATATGTTTTTCATCAAGTATCTCAATAGTAGACTTAGCAGTGTCAATGTGTACAGGAAAAACTAAACCATCTCTTCCCGCACGATTTTTTGCTACAAAAAGCCTTCCAGAATTAGTAGATTTTTCCATAGGCTTTCGCGAAAGTGATAAAACAACATCAGCAACCATAGCTTTTCCATATGCCTCAGACATATTTTCTAATCCTACAATATCTGCCTTGGCTGAGTCTCGATTTGCTTGTGATGCTGTCCAAACTGGAACATTCATGTCCATGGCTAAATTTCTTAACTCTTCATATATGAGCTTAAGTTCATGCCGTAAAGAATCATACGCACGTGTTGATCTCATTACATCTGCATAATCAATGACAACTAAGCTAGGAACAAAACCCTTGAGTGCTAATTTTTCAATATGATTTCTAATGGTAATTATAGAGGCTGATCCAGTTGGATATTCCTTAATGATTAGACGTCCCAAATCTAAATTTTCATATTGCTTTACAACAAATTCTTTATTGTCAGGTACTTCATTGCTTGGAATATCACAAAAATTAGAATCATAACGAAGACCAACAGAGTGCTCTGAAAGTTCAAATGTATAGTGGACAACATTCTTTCCCGCACGCAAGGCATTAGCTCCCATAGCAACTAACCAATGGGATTTTCCTACGCCTGTATTTGCTGTTATGACTCCAATCTCTCCGCGACCCAGACCACCTTGGAGTATATCTTTTGCATCTAAGCGCTTAAGACCTGTTGGGCAAACCTGTCGACGAGTTTTAACAAATCGGGCTTCCAAATCTTCAAAAAAATCATGCCCTACAGAAGATGGCATACCGACAGAAACAGCATTTTTCATAAGAGTAACAACACTGTCAAATTTATCAGTTGAAATTAATTCAACTGCCTGCTCTAGCGCGTCCTTAAAAGCCTGGCGCTTGCAAAAATCTAAAGATTTGTCCTTAACATATTGTAAATCTGATACATTAGGGCTGGTTTTTGTTCGATGCAAAAAGTCAACAACTTGATCTCTTAGAATTGTATCATTAGTTTCTGTAAGTTCTTCTTTGATAATAGAGATCAAAAGTCCCATTGTGGGAAAACACTTGTACTTTCTATTATATGCAAAATACTTCTCTGCTAAGTAACTTAATGCCTTAACTTCAAAATAATCTGGGCTCATAACTTCTGTCATTTGAGAAGCCCATGTATGATCTGAAATTAGGCCTTGAAATATCGTTTCCTGAAATTGCTTGCCATATTGTGAGAATAGCCCAGGATGATCTGCGGTATTTTCCATATTAGTAACTGTTTAACCTACTTGCAGTTTTTGATTGCGATATAATAAGAGTCAACATCAAAATCATTGACACCTTCTCTCATTAACATTTTCATTAGTGCTATCTTATTACGTCTAGGCTCAAAAGCGCTAAGAACATTTTCAATTTTTGTAATTTGTTGAGGCGGCATATTTTGTATGTCTAGATGCATCAATCTCCAGTTTCTAAGTGCAACATCACCGTGTTCATCAATAGACTCTAGAATTTTTAGCTTTTTACTCTCTGACATAGCTTTTGCTTGCTTTACAATATCAGAAACTGATACATGCTCATCCTCTCCTAGTTCAGGAAATCTTTTTGATAATGACTTAAAGCCTGCATGAGGCACACCCTTGATACCATCAGATGGATCACCCGTAAAGGCACGTGTAGTAACAAAATTAGACACAGAAACACCAAATTTTCCTCTAACTTTGCAAGGAGTTATATAAGCTTTTTGCCCTGGTGACCACTGTGTTACTCTTTCATTTATGAGTTGATACAAATCCTTGTCAGATGACACAATTACGCATTGACTTTTTCTATAAAAGTATTTTGTCATATACGCTATAGCATCATCAGCTTCACAATCTGTAACATATACTTGTCGAATTGGTACGTATTTTAAAGCTTCAACTAGCAAAGCAACTTGCTTGTTTCGATTACTGATTGTGTCTGGAATATCATCATAATAACGATTTAGTTTTTGAGGTCTTCGCCCCTGCTTATATTCCGAGAATATTGCACGTCGTCTAGCGGACCCTCCACCTTCCCAGACAACGACAATTTGTTCTGGAGAGCATCTTTCACTTAAAAGGCGTATACCTTTAAGAAAACCAACGAACCCTCCGAGATGTTCTCCGTTTTGACTCATTGTGGGATTAACTACAAAGTGTCGTGTAAAGAAGTTCAACCCATCAATTATTAGGACAGGCTTATTGCTCATATTAATCCTCTGGAGATATCAGTTCATCTTCAATTTCTAATGCTGCTGCTCGAACCTCTTCATATGACTCTAAATCGACACTTTGATTAGATTTTCTAACCAAGGCATCTTCAAGCATGACTTCAATATACTCAGAATACTCTGGATTTTGAACGATGCTATTAAAGTCAGCCTTATAAAATTTCTTTTCAATAATGTTCTTATTGGCATCATTGTCATATACAGTAAGCTTTTTCCATGCGCCGGTACCGGATAACTCAATTGTTTTATTTTCAAATTCAGTTTTTCCGTGCTTTCTTAACAAGTCAAACATTTGTTCATGTTCTCTAATTCCCACACCGAAATGAATCTCAAAATTAACAGTTCTAAATGGAGGTGCAACCTTATTTTTAATGGTTTTTGCTGAACAATTAATGCCAATAACTTCTTTATCTTTGTTGACAATTGGCTGGCCTGCCCCTAATTTAATTCGAACTGATGAATGAAAAGGTATTGCCTTACCCCCGGGGGTTGTTGTAGGATCACCATACATAACACCAATTTTTGTACGAATCTGATTAAGGCATATCATTAAGACATTTTGATTTGCAATTACTCCTGTAATTTTTCGCATACCCTTTGATATTGCACGAGCTTGTAACCCAATTGAATTTTGATCATAGTCTCCTGTTAGCTCTGCCTTAGGAGATGTTGCTGCCACAGAATCCCAAATAATTGTAATGGGTACATCTTTATCCATTGCCTTAGCTCTCATAATTGTAGCTTCAGCAATAGACAAAACTTCTTCGGTGCAATGTGTATCTACATAGACAAATCTATTAGAAATATTGACCCCCAAGAGGGAAAGATTTTCAACAGATGTTGCATTTTCAGTGTCTATATAGACAACAATGCCGCCTAAATCCTGTGTAGACTTAGCAATTTGAATTGCAATATGTGACTTACCAATAGATGGAGGCCCAAAAATCTCAACGATTCTTCCTTCGGGAAGACCCCCGTCAGCACGATTAGCAATAATGTAATCAAGCTGACGGGAACCTGTAGAAATCCACCTATTAACATGAGTTGGAGAGTCATCATAGGCAAGATTATATGCAACCTTGTTACCATGCTCTTTATTTAGCGAAGCAATAAGCTCACTGGTAAAACCATCCTGGTCCGGATACTTTCTTTGTGCCATTTTGACTCTCGCCCCCTATCTTAAAGATCTTCTAGATCAGCGAAGGCCTCATCTAATGATTTATACTTGTTTTGCCCAGAGGCGGTTGATGTGGTTGTTTGCGTCTTTTCTGAACTTCCAAACTTTGCTGTACCATCGCTAGAATCAGTATCATCATCATTCAACCAATCATTTACAATCTTTTCTAGCTCTTCATAAGTCTTGCATGTATACATGTCATCTAAGCTTGGAATGCTAGACGTGTATTGCTTAACTGTATCAGCATTGTCGCTAAGTGGTGACTGCTTTCCACGAGGACGAACTTCCGTAGTTGCCCACTGACGACCGGGTGCCTTTGTGCATACAACCTTGACATCACGACCATCTTCTGCGTCTGTAATATCTCCATAGTCTTCATCAAGCATAATATTGAGAAGTGACTGATATACTGTCTTGCCAAAAGCCCAAATTCGTACACCCTTGTCTTCTTCTCCTCGAACAATAACAGGTGCATAACAACGCATCTTGGGATAAAGCTTCTTTGCAAGCTCATATGACTCCTTAGATCCATCATCTCGAAGCTTAGTAATAAGCTCCTGAATAGGGTCTGGATTTCCAAATTGATATGGTGCTAAAAGACCTGGATTATTACCAATGTTATAGTAAAACCATCGCTCTTTGAAAGGTTGTCCATCATTATCGGGAAATGATAGAAGTCGAACAGTATGTTCCTCGCCCTCTTGGGGTCGCCACGTAGTATTCTGTCGTGAGTTTTGTCCTGAAAGCTTATTCAGCTTTCGACGAATTGCGTCAAAATCAATTGCCATTGTTTAATCTCCTTAATGTTTAATGGTCACTGCGTATTGCCTATTATAGTTTAGGCATGTCTAGTTAATTGTTCAATAGTTAGTGCTTATTTGCGATTTTTCTTTTTTTTCTTAAGCTTGTCATAGCCAGGATGTTTTGGGCCGGTCCCCAACGGTGTAGATGCACCCGCAACTGCACCTGCTGCAGAAAATTCATCCACATCCTCTTCTTCTCTTTCTTCAATGTCGTCAGGTTCGGTCAAAAGATCATCCTTGACTTCATCAGACTTTTCCAAAAGATATCTAACATACTCTCTTAAAAGTAGAAAATTACGCATAAACATAACTATATCTGTTATAGCCTTTTTGCCACCTGAAGACAGATAGCAAGGTCAGGTTCGAAGTTAGCATAAAAACGATTTTCTTCTAAATGTGATCCCTGAGATAGCCTAATTGCATAGTACTCATCATGTGTAAGCTTAACACCAAAATGTTGCAATAAGAATAATGTTCTTTCAGGTGTTGCAGATTTACTAATATCCTCATTGTACTTATAAAATTGACCTAATTTCTCTCGATGCCAATCCGAGTCTTGTTCTAAGAATAAGTTTTCCTCCGGAGTACCCACCTTTCCAATCTCATGTAAAAGACCGACCTTAAGAATTGATGCAATTGGAATATCAGGATAAAACTCTGATGCAACTTTGCGCATCTTTGATGTAACCTCAAGGGAAGTTTGAATTAGACCACCCCCAAAGCATCCGGGGCGACTGTCATGTGTAGTGGCTGGTGTCGTAATTAGTCTCTCACCAAGTGTGGTCAAGAGTGTATTGATGTTATTGTCGCTAAGTCTACCGCAGAGCTTCTCAAACGTCTCCCAATTATTCTTTACTGTCTCAAAATCAGGTTGTGACATGTATCCTCCTTGTCTATTATATTATAGACATGAAGGCTTAATTGTATTGACTACTCATTACTAAAAACAACAGTAATCATACCACCTTCAACTGAAACTTCTAACTCAGACTTTAGACCGGATAATAAACCTGCATTATGTGCCCCTGTTAGTGTGTGAAGAATATACATTGCACCATCTCTTTCACTAACTTTACGTGTGGTAACATGCACAACTTTTTGCTCTTTTTCTTTGATTTTAGTAGTTACAATTTTTGCGCCGCCAAATGCTGCTGACATGACTTCATTTCCAAAGATAGCACTTCGTACTAAGTTCATAACCTTATCATGCTCCGATGCACCGCCCGGGGCACCTTTAATGCCTAGCTTCTTCATTAACTCTTGGGGCTTGGAGGCTGCCAAAGACTTCATATCCTTGATCTTTTTCTTAATGCCGCCGCGGCCCATTTTGCCTTTTTTGACTTTTTCTTGAAGGACCTTAGAGACTTCTTTTTTGAGAAAGTCTTTTAAGCTGGTATTGTTCATAATATGACTCCTTGTATTCTTAATTATCATTCACAGATGTCATTTTTGTCTCATAAAATCCAACACCGCCCAAAAGGATTCTTTTTGATAACTTTTCTAAGTCATGACGAAGTCTAGATGAAACTTGACATACTAGTGCATCATGAATAACATATAGCGGCTTAAACTGCTTGTCATGTTGCGATAATACTTCACACATATCACTAAACATACATATTGCAGCATCAGATGTGGTTGATTGCATAAAATGACTATATGCCTTTTGAATCTCATCTCGACGAGTTTTGAGCTTTCTTCCAAAAAGATTTGTAATATAGCCCTTTTCTTTCATTTCTAAGTGAAGCTGCGATTCAATTCTGCCTACTCCAAAATGAGCTCGTAAGCGATCAATAATTCTCTTAGACCTTGCTTTGCTACCCAGTATTGATGCTAAGCGTGAGGAACTAGCGCCATATAGTGCAGATAAAATAGCTAACTTAACAGACGCCCTTGGAATATCCAAGCTTAATGAATTGGCAATATCTTTGTAAATATCACCCATAGGTTCTTTTCCTGCAGCATACAATGCTGTTCTTGGTTCTGCTGAAACTAGATCAATTTGAACAATTTGACATTTTGATTCAGGGGCAATGATATCTCGATGGCGTGCAGGTAATGTTAAAATTCGTGGACCTTGCTTAACAGTCAATCTTCCTGTTGCTGTTGCTGCATGATCATATATGATTTTAGGTGCACGTCCATTGATCGGAGTGAAAGACCTAAGTGACGCTTCAACAGTTTGACCTTTTTCATTAGTTTGAATATACTTGTTCATTTTAGAAAGATCAATAATAGGCTGGTTTAACTCTAGAAGGAACTTTCTAATCTTTATGTATGTTTGTTTATAATTAGATTCTTCTAGAGCACAGACGTTAAATCTGGCACTCTCTAATACCGCCTTAAGTCTTGTTCTATGCTCTTGATCACCCAAAACCCATCTCCAGGGAATTTTAGAACTGAGACCTTCTGGGCATAATGTTTCAAAAGCTTTTTTATGTGCATCAGGAAACATTTGAATCGGTTTTTCTCCTAGTACATTGCCCAATGCTTCAATAGACATCACATGACCTGGATGCCCTACAACCCAAACATCTTTAGGAATATGACTACTCCATAGACAGGTACCTGTATTGCTATCTGATACAAAGTGTTGCTCTGTCCCTAATATTGAATTTGCAATGAGTATTCGCACATAGAAATATAAAGCGAATAAGAAGGATGTACAGCTATTTGCCCTTATCTTCTTTTGTGCCTTCTTCGGCAACCGCGAGGATGGCTTCTTCGACGCGATCAGTCATTGCAGTAAACTTGCCAAACGTATTAAGCTGAACCAGCTTGACATTTGTCTTAAATTCTCCAGAAGCAATACTGTGATCAATTCCTGTAACAGCGTATACATTATCTGCCGTTGTTCCTGTACCGAAATCAATAAATATTTGCTGGCCGAACCGCCATAAAGGACAGCCCATTGTTTCAATTTGTAATTCCATGGGGGCTACTCGCAAAGGAACACCAGCGTCTCGATGTCCTTGCGGATCGGTTGATCCTCCTTGCCCAGCTCTTAACATATTAACTGTTGCTAATTGAGGATTTTGCATGCTTGATAAATTTGCAGAAATAATGCCTGAATGTAGTGAGCCGTATCTAACAGATGGCATATTCGACATTACAAAGTTTTTAAGTGCAGGAAATCCCCCTTTGACCCTATACCGAATTTTTGCAAACTCTTCTACATTAATATTGCCTTGCTTGCTTTTTAATTTTTGTCCTGCTTCTTTGGGTATAGTTTCAAGCATATTAGACTTAAGTGCTTTTTGAAGTAAAGTTGCAAACTCTCTTTCAGATTTATCCATTGCAAATGCTTTTACCTCAGCAGAATCGAGCTTATCTTTTTTCTTTCGTCCCTCGTTTGCTTTTTTCATATCTGCTTTGCTAGGTTCTCTAGGATTTTTGACTTTTCCAGCTGCTGATGTAAGTTGACCTGTTGAATTTCCTTGACGGGCCTGAAGCATTTTGTTAATTGCAGTAAACTTAGTAGCTTGACTATCATATAAGTGAATTCTTAAAATACACTTTGCTGCTGGTGCCTCTCCTGCTGATGATCCTGAGTTTTCATCAGGTTTTTTGCCTGGAACACATTCAATCATCATTTTTATGCTTGGCATCTTAAATGTAAGATCCTCATCTGAGCCGCCATATGCATGCTTTAGAACTTCAGCTTGTGCCATTGCAATTTCTTGGGGTGAGGCTTCTTTAAATTTTTTATTTACCTTGCGCTTCTTAAGATCTTCCTTGTCTCGCTCTCCATAAATTCTAGTCATACCATAAACTGGATTTCCTTGATCAGCTAAAAAGTTGCCATTTAAGAAGCTCATAAATCTTCCCAAAGATAGATTAGGATCGTTTTTAGTTTCTTCTTTAAACATAAGCTCAAAATCGGTAGCATCAATGGGCATTTGTGCTAAATTCATCCCTTTAAGATAGCTAGCTTTGTCATTAATAGAATAGAAAAGAAATTGAATATCATCATATTGTTTAGTTGCTGCAATAGGCAATCCTAAAAATGTAATAATTACCTTGGCCAGAGAAACAAAACCAGCCTTTGCAGAAATAAGACTTTCAAACGTCCCTATCGGTACAAACCAAGGATCAGGTGTTTTCTTGAGTAAACCTACTTTTCGCTTAACTTCATTTGCAACTGTATCTTGTGTTTTCTTAGCTAAACCACCTTTTCCATTTTTACCGTATAGCTCAGCCATTTTTCCGGAGAGCTCTTTCATAGGACTTCCTGCTTTTGCTTTTGCATTTCGTCGAATAAATTGAGCAATTTTCTTTTGTGTCTCCTCATTCATGGAAAGAGCGCCGCTTGTGGATGAAGAAGCAGCAAGAAAATCTTCTCCGCCTGCATCAGCAGACATTCCTGTACCACCATTCTTTTTAAGAATTTCAGAAATTGCCTTGGTAAGTTTTTCCATTGTCTTAACAGTATCAGAAACCTTACCACCCATACCAATTTTTACACGATGAACTGATCCGGATCCCAACATTGTAAGCTTAATGTCAACTTCAACCTGTCCTACTTCATCAAATGAATAAGATGTATTAACCACTCTATACTTTTCACGACATCGTAATGCCCCTAAAAAGTGACCAATTAACCACTTACTATTACTAGCAAGTGTTTGATGTGCTTTATACTCAGGATGTGCCCATCCATACTCTAGCAATAAATGTGTGCCACCAAATGCATCAGGCTTTACAAAAGGTTGAATTTCTGCTAAACGAGACCTATCATGTAATGTTAATTTAAGATTAGCAGTCTTAAATGCAAACATTCCACCGCCTGGAGCTACATTAAAGCTAAGCTCCTTGAGTGACATAAAGGGCCGAAATCTATCAATAACAGGTGCAGCTCTACGACCTCCAGGATGACTTGTAGCATCTTCGGTCTCACCTGTAAGTGTATTAGTCTTATTAAAACCCGCAGAATCTGCTTCATAGTGAACTTCATCTGCATTAACAAGAGTTTGAGGTGATGTAAACATCTCCATCCCAGCAGTAGAAATTTGAGGAATATTGGGGGGTGGAGGAGGAGGTGGTTTTGCGCCCTCTTTTGGCTTTTTGGGAGGCTTAGATAAAAATTCACTAAAGACATCAGCATCAACTGATGTAGCCATAATGCCTGATGCCTCTCCAAACTTTACATTATCAGCGCCTATTAAAAATTGAGCAAGTGATATTGTTGATAGACGACCTGATTCATCGTCAACAGATCTTACGGGTGGAGAATCAGTAACAGCAACTAAATCAATAAATGGAATACATCTACTAAATTCTAATGTGGGTATTGCATTAAGAAATAATGAAAGTGCCGATGTATCAGTTGTTCCTGGACCAAAAGCTACAGGATATATTTGAACAACTGACAGGTTTGGTGATTCTACCTTGTCTGGGTCGTCTTTCCTGCCATTTATTGGTGATTTGTCGCCTTCACCCTTTACTCCCAAAACATCTTTTATAGACCACACGCCTTTTTGTTTTTTACCTGGAGCACTTCCTTGCTTTGATGTAAATGGTGATTTTTTACTTCCATTCATATGAAGATTTTCATCATCCTTAACAACGCCAGGTTCAAATGTAATACAAAAAGTCTCAGCTACATCTAGCCTAGTCTCATCTATTGACTTACCGGAGCCTGAGCTACTTTCTGGTTTTTTAGCAAGCGTTTCTTCTAGCTCTTTAAGAAATTCATTGATAGTTTTACCACCCTCAGAAAGATCTAATAACGCATTTGCTGCTCTATCCTCTGGATTAGGATCCGGCGGCTGGAAAAAGTCAGATGATGGATCATATGTTGGATCAAGCATTTCAGCAATAAATGAAGCTTTGGTGATTGTTCCATAATATGATGCCATTTGATTGACAATTTTATCTATCTTTCGATCTTTCATCCAATTAAAGCCTGAATTTGTGCCATATTTGTTGGAACTCTAAGAACAGTTCCTGGCGGAACTTGTAACCACCAACCTATTCTAGAAGCAGCGGCAATTACCCACCATAAGCGACCGTCACCCAACTTTTTTGCTGCAACATGATCCAAGCGATCTCCTTCTTCAGAAACAATTGTCTCATATGCTATACTACCATTTTGAACCCCTAAGTGAATAATTGAATGCGCTCGTGAGGTACCTAATTGCTTGCCGCCCAATATTCTATTGGTTCTTGTGTATCTACTTGTTGACACTTTTTCTCCTTAGAAAAGATCGCCTACAGGGCCTGCCGCTTTCTTTGCTGCATTCAAAGCAGGATCTTTAGCAACTGTTGCCTTCTTTGCTTTACCGTCTGCAGCTGCTATCTTTTGTGCTCCTGCAGTATTACCAGATGTGGGATAGTTGACTTCATCGTATGGATCGCCACCAATAACATTTGAAATAGCGCCAACATTAAACGGCACAGATGTCATCATTCCATTGTGATCTAGACCAAGATGTAGATCGTGTATGGGCGCAAACGAAACAGAAATTTTAGCCATTTTAGGAGCACGACGCCCGGGGTCGATATCCCAAGTAGCTTCAGCCCAATCAAAGCTTAGGCCTGTAATAAATCCTGCAAGGCCGCGGCCTCTTGAGCTTTCGAATGATCTAACAATAAAATTTTTATTAGCATCAAAGAAGTTCTTGAGCCTCTCAGCGCCCTCTAACTCCTTGATAGTTGCTGCTGGGTTGGCTTTTGTAACGGCGTCTTTAATTCTTTTCTTTCCACGATCTGATAGCCCTACTATTTCAGAATGTTCTGCTCTATGATGTAAAAATGATGCATCAATATCTAAGCCTAGAGATTCATGAGCTTTTGAATTATTGGCAATTTTAACCAAATATGCCAGCTCTCCGATTCCAGGGTCTCGTGATGGATCTTTTTCTGATTTTTGTAATGCTGAATCAAATCCCGAAGGACTATTGCCAGGACCAGGAACCCTTTTTACAATTTCAACCTCTACCTGTTGTGGATATCTGTGCAATCGACCTTCTTTCTTCTCAGGCCCTAAGGAAGGCTTTTGCTCTTTGCCCATTTTACCGTCAGAAGTTCGAGGCCAATATCTTGTTGGTGTAGGATCAAGCATTACTAAATCTCCTACAGCATAACCAAAGCCGGGCTCTTCTTTAGCTCCGCCTAAATTAAATCCTGCAATTGCAGGGCCTGAAGGTGCTGGACTTGAACCAAATTTGGTTTTTGCGCGAACAATCTTTTTTACTTCAATGGCAGCGGTCTTGGCCGCCTTTAAATTTTCTGCTTTTTGATTTTCAGTTGCTTGATCTAAGTTGAACTCTTCAGAGGAGTTACCTAAACCAAATGCTCTTTGCAAGCCAAATTTAGAATAATTTGACTTAAGCATGTCACCCAATCTAACACGTATCATAGGTGAGGCTGTAGGAATTTGTGAAAATGGTTGAATAAACTTATCATCGCCATTTGTCATAACTCTACCCCGAGACCATTGAGGATAACACATTGAAACCATCTTATTAATATTCCAATACATTACATCTAAGTCTTCTGGCGAAGTTGCTGCGACTGTAAAGTCAAAACTAATATCTCGATTTGTTTTATTGTAGATTTTGACCTCATCAGAGCGACCATAACCAGCTGTACTAGTATAGTCTGTACTAAATCCGTCTGAGTAGCTTCCTAGAAATGCATGAAAAGATATAATCTCATTTGTTCTTAAGTCATGAAAATAAAATGGCATATACTCTGCTTCTAGAGAATCCTCAATCCACTGAACGTATTCTTTTGAAAGTCTTCCCGGCGTTGTAGGTGTTGCATCACCTTCAAAGCTAGTACCGTCGCCAATAGAAGTTATACCTGTAGTATCGTCCCATGATGGTGCACCATCTGGTGATGTAGTAAGAGATGATTCCAAGATGTTTGCATGTTGAGCACCTACAGATGTAGCAGCCCTAATGAAAGAAGAAGGCAATAGATATCTTGCCGGTGAGGATCCGTGTCGCCATGCCATTCGACCTGGTCGTGATGATCCTGGTGACCATGCAATCTCTTCAGTATTTACAATACGACCCATCTTTACACGAGTTGTAGCATTTTCTTTAAGCATATCAACATCAATAGTTTCGAGACGAGGGTGTCCCTCAGTCCCCATACGAATTTGGTTGCCTAGCTTTGCCATTTGCATTAAAAATCGCCATGTTGCAGAATTAGTAAGTGCTTCAACAATATTGAATATTTGTATAAGCGCATCAGGTCCAAATGGTATATTAGAAACTGCGTTAGCAATATCGTCTACATCTCGAATAACATTTCTCGTAATAATTCCATAGTAACCTGGAGAACCTGCAACTATTTTAGCATTTTCAATTAGTGCTGATAAATCGAAAGCTTTGTCTGTGGGCAAACTAGTAATTCCATAAAACGACAAGATCCCTAAAAACATACATTCATCAAATGGATACTCAACAGTTGGAACATTTAAAAGATCCCACAACATGCCGCCGGGTGCGCCTTTTATTTTAGCATGTCGACCTTTTTTCATATTATAGGGTTCGCTAGGCTTAAGTGTAGAGCCTCCAGACCCTTCTGGCTTAAAAAGCATTAGCAGCTCACTCAAACCTTTTGCAGCTAAAACAACAATTGCAATACCTGCAACTGTATTAACAAACATACCCACAGGTAGTGCTTCTGCGAAAGGCTCAATAGGTGATGTTAGGTGTCCATGCGAAGAGTTGACACTTTCACCGGTGGCGAGTTCACCTTTATTTTCTGTTATGCTAGATGCTGCCGGCATTTTGCGAGGTCGAAGATCCTGACTATCTAGCATTTGAAGGCCTGTGATTTGCTCCAGCGTCGGTAATATGCCGGCGATGATCATGCTCTCAGTGTCAGCAGCGTGTCCTGTACCTGCAACAACCATTTGATGACCAACTTTTGATAATTTTTTTAAAGAAACAAGTGGCTGATCTTGTTTATAGACACCCAGCTCTGTTTGCTTTGTCCAGCCCATACTAAGATTTTTATTATCTGCCATCATTGGTGTTGACTTTGGTGATGGATTAAATCGATTTGACTTTAAAACTGCTGAAATCTTTTTTTGAATTTCAGAGCCTGCAGGCTCATATGTTGGTGGTGCACCCAATCGATCCGAAGGTGCAGGAATATGCTCAATTTCAGAAAGAACAGTATGACCAAATTTTTGGCCATTCTTGTCTTCTTTGGTTGCTAAACCAGGAACATCTTCAGCATTATTAAAGTCGCCTGTACTTAACGTATTGAAGTTTGCTTTTCCTTGCTCATCAACTGTATTGATAAAGCTTCCTAGGGTAGTACCGGTATTCTTAATAGCGTCAATTGATGCTCCATCACTATCATTGCTTGTTTGAGCTGCAGGTAATCCTGTTGACGGATCTGTCAATGCAACATCTTTGATTTCACCTGCATCTATTGTAAATACATTGGGCTTACCAGCTGAACCTGCTTTCCCTTTTGTCACACGTGACATAAAGTCACCAATGGTTTTTTTTGCGTCTTTTGAAATATCGTGGACACCGATTTTAACTAAATCACCGTCCTTAGAGCCATCCTTATTGTAGCCGGGCTTATAAAGCTTGGTGGGAGTTTCTTCTATGTCTGAATTTGTATCATTCGTCTTGTCCGCCATTCGAATCCTCCTCTTCTGATAACTCTAGTAAGTATTTGAGTCGATCAACTACACTAGAAAAGCCTTTTATCTTGTTAAGTGTATCTTCTTTTTGGTCATCATTAAAGTTTTCAATTAGCTTTGAGGCAAAATGTGCCATACTGCCTTCATGCATAGAAGATTTAATAATCTTTTCATATGTTTC